>OHAO01000746.1_pt1 | contig 23805 bp, 22 predicted proteins | sample 1577151 | NCBI WGS metagenome assembly OHAO01 (sample SAMEA3541585, study PRJEB24748) | human gut metagenome | biome: human gut; feature: human-associated habitat; material: faeces | place: China | collected 2012 | reverse complement strand
TCAGAAGCCGCCAATATGAGTCCGGGCAAACCACCTAACTTCCATGGACCATTATCAAAAGGCAGGTCCAACGAATACCACGCTGTCCAAGTGCGCCCACGGAACTGACAAACGGCTTTATGGCAGGGATAACCTATAATAATAGTGTCACCATCAGCAAGTTCCCAAGAAAACGTCGGAATGGATTCCTCATAACAGAAGAAAAAGTCATTGTGCAGAACATCCGTATAAGTGAGAGTGCCCTTCTGTGGAATGTGCTTATAAACTTCATACTCGCGTCCTTTCTTAGAGCCAAACGTATTTGCCAGGAACTGCAAATAGTTCATAGGGTCGGCATTCACACTCTTCACAGAATCACGCTGATGCAGAAACTGCTCAAACCGTTGGCTATAACCCAAGCTGACCTTCTTTTCCAAAATGTTCATAAATTCGATTTGCACTTTCAATTGCTTTCTCTAACCCGTCAAGATTTTCGTCAAGGATTGTAACCTTTCCCTTTCCGGCACTCTTTGGCTTTACCACTGTCTGGATTATTACCGAGCCTCTTGTTTCGCTGTTGTCCTTTACAGACCGCTCCTGTAAACACTTTCTAAAAATTGATGTATAAAAATCCTTTGGGGTGACTTCCAGAAACCCGTACGCCTTCATCCAGTCCCCCATCAGATCCGCTCTCGATATTGCCATGAATCTCCCTCTTTTCGTAACTTCACTTTTTCACAAAATGTAAATAATGTTTTAGATGATGCCTACGCAAAAACAATGCTTCCATCACTTACGAGATCCTGTTTATAAATATTCATTATTTATTTCTCTACTACTCCTCCTATTACCCCCTATTTTAATGCTCTATTACTTCCCCTAATGCTCCCCCCTATTTTCTATATACTGGCTCCCCCTATATTATACAATAAGCTATTGCACAAGGTGAAAAGACGAATTATTATTCGATATGTATGCATAAATATGTATGTTAAAACTATTAAACAATGACTTTTTACACACTATTGAATTTTCCTGTTTCATGCCTCCTTTCCATTTTACACGATTACAAACTAATATACAATGACTTTTTGCATATTGATGTATTTTTTAAGATTTACGCTTTCTTTTATTTTACGCAATTACAAACTACTAAACAATGACTTTTTGCAAGGCCTTTTCCACCAAAAAAGCACCCTTATTTTCGAGTGCTTTCCTGTTATATCGCATGATAATATTTTAAGGCTTCTATGATATATTTCCTTTTATCCGGCGTACACTTTCGCCTCACTGGTTCATCGCCTTCTATCAAATGTTTATTGACTTTTATTTTTATGCCGCAATCACGCTTTACAACTGCTATATCCCTCTGTTGGAGCCTTACACCATATTTATCAAAGACATATTTCTTTATATTAGCATAGGTTGGTCTGCTATCTTCAAATAACATGTCGCTGTCCACCACAATCGGCACCTCTATTTCAAACTCATAGTCCTTACCCTGTCTTTTTTGAGTTAATAAAACACAAGCCAACCGGGGTGCCGGTCGCAAAAATGATGCCGCGCCCGCCTGTCAACTCGTCCATATATTGGCACTTCATAAACATATCCGAAGATTTCTGCGCTTCCGATGTGGACAAGCCTGCAACATTGCGCATTTTTGTGTAGAGGAACAGATTCTTAAAGGCATGTGCTTCGTCTACAAACAGTCGGTCTACGCCCAGCTGCTCAAAGGTAATCACATCGTCTTTTCGGTCGGTTGCCCGAAGTTTCTCCAATCTCGCCTCCAATCCTTTCCGGGTCTTTTCCATCTGTTTGATGGAGAAACGTTCGCCATTCTGGGATTTCATCTCAGCAATGGCGTTTTCGATTTCATCAATCTGGGCAGTCAAAATCCGCTCCTGCCGTTCTGCGGACACCGGAATTTTCTCAAACTGGGAATGCCCGATGATGACTGCATCGTAATCACCAGTAGCAATTCGTGCGCAGAACTTCTTTCTGCGGGCAGTTTCAAAGTCCTTTTTGCTTGCCACCAGCAATTTTGCGCTCGGATACAGACGCAGAAACTCGTTTGCCCACTGAAGGGTCAAATGATTCGGAACGACAAACATGGATTTCTGGCACAGTCCCAGCCGTTTTGCCTCCATAGCAGAAGCTGCCATCTCAAAAGTCTTACCGGCACCTACCTCATGAGCCAGCAGCGTATTGCCGCCGTACAGCACATGAGCAATGGCATTCTGCTGGTGTTCCCGCAGCCGAATCTCCGGATTCATGCCGCCAAAGCGGATATGAGAACCATCGTACTCACGAGGACGGGTACTGTTGAACAGCTCGTTATACTTTTCCACAAGTTCCGCACGTCGATAAGGGTCTTTCCACACCCAATTCTGGAACGCATCCTTAATGGCCTGCTGTTTCTGCTGGGCAAGGGTGGTCTCCTTTTTGTTCAGAACCCGCTTTTGCTTACCGTCTGCATCCTCCACGGTATCATAGATACAGATATCCCGCAGATTCAGCGTATCCTCCAGAATCCGGTAGGCATTGGCTCGGCTGGTGCCGTAGGTCATATAAGCATGAACATCATTCCGGCTCGGTGTACTCTTACCGGTAATCTGCCACTCTGCCGTCATGGGAGAGAATTTCACTTCAATGTTCCGGCGCAGATAAAACGGCGGTTCAAAGGTTTCTTCCATGAACTGCTGGATATAATCTCGATTTACCCATGTAGCACCAAGGCGCACATCAATCTCCGACGCATCCAGGTCTTTCGGCTGCGCCTTTCTCAGATATTCTGTATTTACCGCAAAGGCAGGGTCAGAAGCCGCAGCCAGTTCTGCCACACGGAGCTTTTCACGGACATTGCCGGACAGATATTCATCAGCCGTCACCCATCCGTTTTCCTCGCCGCCCTGCGTCATCGGGTCTTTGAAAATGACACCATGCAGTTCTTGCCGGATTTTTTCATATTCTCCCGGTGTACCTAAAAGCTCCGACATATAGGGCAAATCCACTCTGCCGCGCTCTCCGATAGAGATTGCCAGAGCTTCTGCCGGAGTATCTACGCTGGTAACAGCCCGTTCCGGTCGAATCGTCCGTTTGGTGAACATATCTGCCTTGGATTCCAGCCTGCCGTTTTCATCCACATTTTCCAGAGAGCAGAGCAGATAATAAGATGAATCTTCCGAAAAAGCCTGCGCATTTGCACGGGAGTTGATAAGCCCATACTGATCGGCGAATCGGTCATAGGCTACATTCAGTTCCCGCTGTTTCTGGGCAATCGCGTCCTCCGGATAATCGTTCAGCTGGTAGTCAATCAGTTCCTGCACGATGGTGCGAAGCTCCACCATGCCCTTGATCCTGCCGGTGGCCGTCGCAGAAAGGTCAGCTTTCCGCATGATGCTGTTCTCACGGAAGTAGACATCCCCATCTACTACTGCATAGGAGAAGTTCTTTACATTGGGGTCTGCCGGAATGGTTTCGCCCTGCAAGGACAGTTCTTCCTCCGGTGCCAGCTCCTGCGCTTCATAGTGGCCGCCGATATGCTGCACAGCCTCATGCAGCTGGTCTCCCAAATCTGCATCCGGAATCGGAATGACCGTACATTCTTCCTTGCCGTACTGGGTGCTTTCCGTTGTAATCTCACCCAGCACCATTTCCGGGTGGTCAATGAAATAACTATTGAGGGTTATGCCCTCCGAAGTCAGCCCCAGATGCACCCAATCCGGCTCGATATCAATGGGATGGTCTCTCTTTTGCAGGAAAATGATATCCGACACTACATCTGTACCGGCATTGGCACGGAATGCATTATTGGGAAGTCGGATGGCTCCCAGCAGTTCTGCCCGCTGCGCCAGATACTTTCGTGCGTCCGGATTCTTGGCATCCATCGTATAGCGGCTGGTAACAAAGGCCACGATGCCACCGGGACGAACCTGATCCAAAGCCTTGGCAAAGAAATAGTTGTGGATAGAAAAACCGAGCTTATCATAGGGTTTATCGCTGACACGGTAGTTGCCAAATGGCACATTGCCCACGGCCAGATCATAGAGATCGCGGCGGTCGGTGGTTTCAAAACCTGCCACCTTGATTTCTGCCTGCGGATACAGCTTCTGCGCAATACGCCCTGTGATGGAATCCAGTTCCACACCATACAGTCTGCTTTCCAGCATGGAATCCGGCAGCATACCGAAGAAGTTGCCGACACCCATCGACGGTTCCAGGATATTGCCTTTCTCAAATCCCATACCGTCCAACGCTTCATAGATTGCACGGATCACGGTAGGACTGGTGTAGTGCGCATTCAGAGTCGAAGCCCTGGCTGCGGCATATTCTTCTTCCGTAAGAGCTGCTTTCAGTTCCTTATATTCGCCTGTCCAGGCAGCTTTCTCTGCGTCAAAGGCATCTGCCAGCCCGCCCCAGCCGACATAATTGGCCAGTGTTTCCTGTTCTTCCGGTGTCGCATCCCTGTGCTGGTTTTCTAAGGTTTTCAGCGTGTAGATGGCATCCATGTTGGCACGGAATTTCTGTTTAGGACTGCCTTCGCCAAGATGAAAGCTGTTGATACGATAGTTTTCTGCATGAGTGTTCTCCGGCTCTGTCTCTGGAATTACTGATTTTTGTTCCTCACTTTGCTTTTCTCTGCCGGGATTCAGATCAACCACCAGATTATGCAGGTGAACATTTTCCTCATGCTCCAAAAGTCTTGCCAGATTTTCTTTGCTTTCCGAGCGGAAGGTCGGATACACGGAATCCGGGTCCCGAAGCCCCACATCAAAAAGCCCGACTTTTTCAATCGTAAATTCCTTTCCGTCCAGATACAGCGTATCGCCGACACGATAATCTGGCTGCACCGGAGCTGCCGGTTCTGGCTGCACAGTTGCAGGCTCTTTTTCAGCCTCCATATTCCTGCCGCGAATCTCCTGCAACGCCTCTGACGCACTCACATAATCGGCAAATGTCTGCACTTTTCCGTCCGAATATCCGTAATACTCTTCTTTAACATAATCCCAGATGGCAAACGCATCCTTAGAATCCGGGAAGTTCTCGCCGGTCATCGTGACAACAAATCGTTCATCCGGTGCATAGCCTGACTCTCTGGCAAGTTCTCTGGCGTGTTCCTGCATTTCCAGCACCAGAGGATCTGTCTCTGCGTGAGCCGATTCCGGTGCTTCTTCGGATTCCACATCCAGAAATGGAATGTCCTGCTGCAAATTCTGCTTGCTCTGTTCAACATAGAGCCAGTCTTTTGCTTCCCGTTCCTGAACTTTTTCAATCAACTGCTGGCGGTAGGTCTCTGCCTCCCATTCGCTGGTAAACTCTTCGCTGACACCATCCGGCTCCACATGAATGCCGTCCTGAATATCATCCCAGACCGCATAACCATCGTCTGTCTCCATCACGGTAAACCGCTGTGGTGCCGCCAGTTCACTCCGGGCATATACATCCGCAGCCGTATTCAGCATGTTGTCCACATGCTCATTTCCGGTATCGTAGCGTTCCGGTGGCGTTGGCGGAAACACATGGGCGGCAGTCGGCATAGGAAGCGGCGCGCCGTATTCCTGCTCCAGCTTCCGATACTCTTCCATTTCCAGCGCGGTCAGGTAATGATCATTTTCCACAAGCCGGTCTAACCGCTTATCCACTGCCGACCATGTGAGTCGCACTTCCCGGTCATGGTCATAATTGCGAAGCAGAATACCTCTTCCGTTATAATCGGCAAAACCGCGACTGCCATCCATAAAGGTATAGCTGTGGCCACCGAGACCGTATTCCGCTTTCAAGAATGCAGCTCGTTCTTTTGCGTCCCCTTGCTGCTGATACAGCGCATAAATACGGATCTTTCCGCCTTCAAAATTAGAACCGGTCCGCAGCATCCGGTCGATTTCATCCTCAGAAATGACAAAAGCGGAGGGCTTTTCGCTCTCCGCTTCTCTGGCTGCATGTTCTGCCGCCGCATCAATTTTCTGAATCTGCTCTGCTTCGGACTGAAACAGACTCATGAAGTTTAACTGTTGATAAGTTCCGTCAGAATAACTTCCTCTGCCTGCGCTTTCAGCATGTTCATGTGCTGCACCCAGGCCATCTGGTTCGATTTCTTGTCCGGTGCCGGATTCGCTTTCAGAAGCTCCGCCATCATCTGCTCCATCCGTGCGGTAGCGGTCTTCTGAATCTCCCACAGGTGCGGATACAGCTTCTCGGTCAGGATCAGGTGATTGTACAGCAGCGTGTTGTTCTCCTGCAGGAACGCTCTGCGCATCCTCCCGTACTTGCCCAGGGGCTTCTGTTCCTGCACCGACAACTGGATGTCCGGAATCAGGTAATCGCCGTTCTTCGTGTAATTCAGCTCCATCATAGTTTTGGCTCCTTTCTGCCTGCTTATCTCTTTCATAGGTTCGGATCGTGCGTTCAATTTCCCGGAAGATCTGGCTGGACATTTCGCTGACCGCAGTTCCCAGCACATTGGCGGCAGCCTGCGTATTAAAATCAAAGATGTCCAGAAAATCCTCGTGTTCAAAATAGTCATCTGCATTGCCTACCGTCCGGGTAAAGACGTAAAATGCGATGCTGACAGCGGCAGCTCTCTTAAAGGAAGCTCCGATGTTGAGTTCATCATACCCTTCCAGATAGGAATCAGCAACGATGTCACTAATCTGCCTGCGGTTTTCCTCCCAGTAATCCCTTGCAAGGCGTTCCGCCGCTTCCATGATATGATTTTCCAGAGACCCGGCACCTGCAGGAACATCAAACGCTGCATCCAGTGCCCGAATGATTGGCTGCTCATGCTCCGCATTCATTTTCCAGAGCTGTACCGGGCGGGAATTCTTCCGTTCGCCGGTATCTGCCACATCAAATACATACCGCAATTTCGGTTGCTCCCCGCGCATATCCAAAAGAGCAATGCCCTTGGAGCCACGCTTCACATAGCGGTTCATCCGATCATTCCAGAGATCGTACTCTGCACAGGCCGTTGCTTCTGGTCTCTGCTTATAGATCATCAGCTGTTCCGCAAAGGGATACTTATAAAGCCGTGCGGATGTGGTCAGAAACGCTGTCCACTGTTCTTTGCTGCCAGTGATCTGTGCCGCAGCTTCCTGTGCCATCTGCATATAATAAGCCGTTTTCGTCATCATCTGTCTTTTTTCCTCCTCTCCTTTATTCGTCTGGATACAAATCCAGTGCCTCATATTCTGCATCCGTCATCTCTGCCAGTTTCGCAAGCAGCGAGGCCGTCCACTTGCGCAGGTTTCTGTCTCTGCCCGTCAGCCTTTTTTGCATCGTCTGAAGCTCTGCAATCAGCCCTGTCCGTGTGCCAGGGCTGTAAAGCATAATGAGCATCCATTCGTCATCCGTAAAACGCATTTATAACTCCTTTTCTTCGCAGCACCTGCGAGGCGGCGCAGGCGGCACCGCCTCCTGCTTTTCCTTCAGCTGATCCAGAACCGATGCTTTCTCTGCCGGTTCTTCCTTCTTTCCGTTATTGATCACGCCGTCAATCATGCCGTAATCGTCCTCCATCGCCATTTCTGCGGCTTTCAGGTAATTCTCCGGTTTCAAAAATCCGGGCAGTTCCTGGAAGCCGATGGAATCCACATAGTGACAGCTTACAACACCGTTCTGCCGTAAAGCCATGATGTCAGACACAGAAAGATTATGCCCAGTAAAATCATCAGGGCGGGAAACATTGAATTTCGCATACAGCTCCTCCAACATCGTGTTCTGATCCTTGTAGGGAAGCAGCGGAGCCGTATAAACCACTTCATAATGGTCAATATCCGGCTCCAGCCCCATCCGTTCCAGTTCGCGCATAGACGAAAAGCGTTCATATACCGTATCCTCGCTGCGGCGAAGCTGCAAAATTGCATACTGGTCGGTAGTACTGTCGAGAAATGCCATCATCTTCTCATCTAATGCCTGATTTCCATGCACTTCATCCCATTTTTCAATTCTTGCCATCATTCATTTCTCCCTTCTCCATAAACGGCAGTCCGTTTTTCTTTGCTTCCTGTCGCTGCTGTTCCCGACGCTTTTCACTGTAAAGCGGTCGGATACCGACGCAGTGTTTCGGAATCGTATAAGTGACCGACCCATGCTCCCGATGCTCCAAAGTAAACTGCTCCGGATACTGTTTTCGCAGTTCCCGGAGCTTCTTAATCAGGCGGCTGTCATGGGTGTAAACACTGGCATTGTCCAGTTCATTGTCAAAATTGATGACGGTTTCCTGCTCCGCCTTCGTAAGCTTATATTTCATCGCTCCGCCTCCTTCGCCTTAGCAGCTTTCACAGGCGTATCCGTTCTGAAAGACAAATCCGAGAGTTTACCCAGCACAGATTCCCGTCTGCTGATTTCTGCATCCTCTGCACGATCACAAAGTTCATCATAGTCAATCCGCATCATGGTACGGCCACCGAACCCATAATCCGAAAGAATCTGGTCTCTGGCTGCATTCATGCTGATTTCCGAGTTGTCGATCTGTCCACCGTCAATTTCCGTGAAGTCCTTATGATATAAGGTATAGTCGTAACCGTCCTCACAAGTCTGAATGGCAAGAAAGCCCTTGCTTCCCAAATCCCATGCGCTGCGTTCTTCTGTAATCAATGGCTCCGGGCGGCATGTACCACCGCCGCGTTCCAGCATTTCTGCCAGCTGGCAGATGTGCAGAACATCATACCCCAGGCGCAGATGATATTCGTCCATATATTCGCAGCGGGCTGAGAATTTCCGATTCGGATACTCAATCTCCACCGCACTGCCATCCGGAATTTTGAACCGATCCTCGTAGCTGCTGGTGATAAACCGGATATTTTTAGCATTCTCCAGTTCAGGATCAGCCTTTTTCATCTGCCAAAGAACCTTTCTGCCGCCGCGCATCTGCTCCAGCATCTCCGGGGCTACCTGCGCAACGGTAAGACCGTCCAGCTGGGGAATCTCCTTGAGTGCTGCCACCCTCGCGCTTTCATCGAGAGTAGAAAACGGCTGTTTATCCAACATATCCCAGCCAATGTGTCCCTCGGCAATCTGCACCTTTCTGTCCATATCAAAGCAATGGAATTCCACGCCCTCCTGCTTTTCCTGCAAGGAAAGCAGAGCGACATTATCCACCAGATAAGCTGCATTCATCATTTTCATGCTCATTTTTTACCTCCAAACTCCAGCTTAAATGCTGCTGCACCGTCCTCGCCGGTTTCTACATGAACGGTTGTGTCATAGTAACGATTGGACTTCTTGGAATAGCAATGGGTAAGCCGTGCTTTTCCCTGATTTACCAGTTGCTTTGCCAGTTCCTCTGTCATCTGCTTTCCCAGTGTCTGAAAGAATCTGTTTTCCTTCCAGAGTGCAAATTTACAGTTCTTATCCCTGCAAAACCAACCCTTTGCCGTTTCACAGACATCACTGCCGCAGGCGGGACAGGAGCCAATGACCTTGCGTTCCGGCTGCATCAGCACATCGGCTCCTTTTACAGCCTCGTAAGTTTTAACAAGTCCGCTAACCATGCTACTGATTTCTCCCATAAAGGCATCACTGTCATACTCGCCGTGTTCTATTTTCAGCAGTTTTTCCTCCCAGTCTGCCGTCATGGATGGAGACTGAATCTGTTCCGGCACCACCGTCACCAGCGCATTTCCCTTATCCGTAGAGAAAAGGTATTTTGTTTTCTTATCGCCCTTGCGCTCGATAAATCCTTTCTGCACCAGTTTTTCGATGATAGCAGCGCGTGTTGCTGGTGTGCCGATGCCTTTTCGCTCTACGCCAGCCGGGAACTCATCCGAGCTGGCACTCTCCATCGCTGAAAGCAGAAGATCTTCGGTAAATCTCTTAGGCGGGCTGGTCTTGCCCTCTTTCAGATCGACACCAGCAAGTTCCAGTGTCATGCCTTCCGAAAGTTCCGGCAGTTCACCTGCCTCCGCATTCTTCTCAGCATCTTCTCTCGACTTTCCTGCATATCGTCTCCAGCCTATATCCGTGACTGTTTTGCCTTTCGTGCGGAACTTCTGACCAGTGCACTCCGCTTCTACTATGGTTTCTGCATAGCGGCAAGGTGTTCCGACTGCACAAATCAGCCGCACAGCCAACATGGTAAGGATCGCCTGTTCTCCACTGGGAAGAGAGGAAATGTCATAACTTGCCGCTGTTTTTGTAGGGATAATGGCATGGTGATCGGTGACTTTCTTTGAATTGATGACCTGCGCTGCATTCACCGGTGCCGGCACATCCGGCTGAATCTGAAAGCTCTGCTGGATCACAGAAACAAGTTCTGGCACCAGCGGTGCCATATCATCCGTCAGATACCGGCTGTCGGTACGGGGATAGGTTACGAGTTTCTTCTCGTACAGAGCCTGTGTGTAATCCAGGGTCTGCTGGGCAGTGAATCCCAGCTGCCGGTTTGCTTCTCGCTGAAGCGATGTCAGATCAAACAAGGTCGGGGGCTTCTCTGCTTTTTCTTTCTGCTCCACCTTGGTAATGATGGCACTACCTGCCTGACAGCACTCTGCCACCAGTTTTTTTGCTTCTGCTTTTGCTTTCATCCGCTCACTGCCTGCTTGAAAATCCCGGAATCTCAATTCTGCCGAGTAGAACGGCTCCGGCTTGAACGCTCGGATTGCTGCATCCCGCATAACCACCATCGCAAGCGTTGGTGTCATCACTCGCCCCACATTCAGGGTCTGCCCATACAAACATGAAAAAAGCCGGGTGGCGTTGATTCCGACAATCCAGTCGGCACGCTCCCGGCATAAAGCCGCCTCATATAAGGCATCATATTCTGTTCCCGGTCTGAGCTTCTGAAAGCCTTCCCGGATAGCACTGTCCTCCATCGAGGAAATCCAAAGTCGTTCCACCGGCTTTTTGCAGCCGCACTGATGGTAAACCAGTCGGAAAATCAGTTCTCCCTCACGCCCTGCATCGGTTGCACAGATCAGGCTCTCCACATCTTTCCGCTGCATGAGCTTTTTCAGGGTTCCAAACTGCTTTTTCGTGCTGGTGGACACCTGATACTGCCAATGTTCCGGCAAAATTGGAAGATCATCATACCTCCACTTGGCATACTTCTCATCATAGGCTTCCGGCTGGGAAAGTTCCACCAGATGCCCCACACACCAGCTGACAAGGTAGCCATTGCCCTCCATATAACCGTCCCCGCGCTGATTTGCCCCAATCACCTTCGAGAGGCTCATGGCAACTGAGGGCTTTTCCGCTAATACAAGCTTCATTCGATACTGCTCCTTTCGCAAAAAAATTAGCAGCCAGGCACCGAAGCACATGACTGCTATGTAGAAATGCCTTAACGGGCATCATTCCCTTTTATTTGAAGATATGCATCAATTTCAATCAATTCATCCGGTGTCATTTTTTCTTTGCCACAAAGTCAAGTGGTAAATTAAAAAGGAACTTCATCATTAAGACAAAGTTCCTTTACAATCCTTAAATATGTGAATTTTTAATATTGGGATGATATAGACCGAACGACAAATAGTGTAACAGTTTTCTGTATGACTCTATATCGACATTCAAACCATCGGTTGATAGTACAATATATTTTTCTGATCCATCATCAAAGCAGTAGCCCGTATTGACAATCCCGTTTTTAGTATAAAACCGCATTCGTTTAGAGCGCTGTATCGCATTGTCCGCAGTAGCGTCCGGATACTCTGCATGTAGGATCACCTGCTTTTTACCGGCTCTTTGTTTTATCAGTTCAAGGATATGACTGCCATAACCTTTTGAACGGATGGCTTTACATACAGCAAGGTACAAAACAAAAAGATACTTCTCATTCTCTGCCGTATATATCAAACCGCAAAATGTGCTGCCATCAATAACTGCATCAAAACGAACAGAATCTCTTTTCGCCATAATTTTCAACAGCCAGATGGGCATCCTCTCTGCTTCAGGAAACGCTTCTTTCATGAGCTTACATATCTCGGAATAGTATTTATTTTTGCAGGATACCGTAATTGTTTTTAATGTCATTTGTTTCTTCGTTACCAAGGACTTGTTTGTTTCACTGTTTGAATTCTCTGCTAAGCACTTTGAGTTTCGCTTTTGTGATCTTAGCTGCAACGCTTTTTTGATAGACAGTGTTATGCCAATGCACACAGGAAAAAACGGCGTAAATGGGCCTGCCCAAAACAGTAAATAAGCGGAAGCAACCGCAGAACACCACGCCCACCCAAACGCAGCGTGTAGCAAATATCCGCCCCAAACAGGTGCATACATTACAAAAACCACGCAAAGGAGTAAAACAAAAGTTTTCCAATCCGTACATTCCTGCCATATCCATTTGAAAAAATTTATAATTTTCTGAGTTAGGATTTCTTTTTTCATCTCAAATCACCTTTTGATACAAATAACAGTCAAGCGGGATAGTATTTGCGAGCTGTAATTTTATATGACGCTCGGCGTACCTCGCAAAGCCGCGGTGTTCGTAAAACTGATAGGTACAACCGCTGTCCGTAAACAGAAATACTCGTTTTCCGCTTTCTGCTTCTGCAAGCGCTTGAAGTAAAGCCGTTCCGATTCCCTTTCTGTTAGCATCAGGGTCAGCCGCCAGAAAAATCAATTCACCGTCCGGCTTATGCTTTTTAATAAACTCCCCCAGCATTTCCTTATTTGCGTTATCGTAATCATCAACCTGTTTTACAAAGGTATGCTGAATCAGATTGATCAGCTTTACATAGAATTTTTGAAAACATGAGGTTTTGATTGGCTTCTCGTGATACATTTCGGCAAGCAGCACACCGATAAGCACATCCCCTTCGTAAGCGGCAAAAATCTGTGTAGCCTTGTTTAATTCAAGATACAGAAAATATCTTCCGTAAAGCCTCAGTATCGTTTTGTTTTTTATATACCAATCAAGGTGCATCCCCCGAATGGCAAAGTCGATTATTTTTCCATAATCCTTTTTACTGAGCGATTTTATTTCCATTTGTCTCATCCTCCAATTCTCTTTTTATCGTAAGCACCAATATTAGTGAGAGAATGCCGTTTACAGCACCTGCGAAAAGCGGCATATAACAAACACCGTCGAATCCAAGATTGGGCACTAATACCGCAAGTGAAGCAAGCGGCAGTATGAGCGTTCCTGTAATAGACAAAACAAACGAACGACCCGCTTTTCCCAAAGCTGTAAGAAATGCAGAAAGGCATCCATCAATCCAGTTTACCAAATAAGAAAGCGAATAGATCTTCATAGCATGGATGCTTAAATGAAGTAACTCTGTATCTCCTGGCTTTATGAAAAGCGGAACGATAAAACCACCGCAAAAACGCAGGAGCAGACAGGCCATCAGGGAGAGGGCTGCCGCAAAAAACAAGATCCTTTTTTCAAGTGCTATCACTCGCTCTTTAAGTCCCGCACCTTGGCAATAACTGATTGCAGGCTGCAAGGACTCACAGGCACCTATAATTACCGCTGATGCAATACTTTCTGCATACATCACCACCGACATTGCCGCAACCGCAGTTGCACCACCTATGGATAAAAGCACAATATTCAGAATAAAGGCAAACACCGACCCTGCGATATTCGCAAAAAACTCGGATGATCCATTGGCAGCAAGGTGCCAAAACTGTTTTAAGGGAATTGTTCCCTTTACAAATTTCAATTCTAATTTATTTTGCAAAAAAGGATAGAAAGCCAATACCGTTCCGATGGAAATGCTGACACAACTCGTAAGTGCCGCTGCCCATACGCCCCATTTGAAAACAACCAAAAACAGGAAATCTAATACGATATTCAGAACTGCCGTTGCGATGTTCAGTACCATACTGTAATTCTGCTTTCCGCAAATTCTCAGGTAATTATCGACAGCAAAATAAACGATAATCAGTGGTGAAAACAGCGCATACACACGGATATATTGAATACTGTATTCAAGTGCCGTGCCCTCCGCTCCCATCAGAGAAAGCATCGGTCTGCCTAAAATTCCAAACATCAGTCCGATGATAATCGATATGCCTATAATTACTTTTACACAAACGCTGAAGGTACGGTTTGCAGCATTATTTTTCTTTTGCCCTAAAAGAGAAGCGAGCTGAACGGACGAACCCACCGCAATAAGCTCTGCAAGAGCAAAAGCAATCGAAATTAGAGGCATGACAAGGTTTACGGCTGCCAAAGCGTCAGAGCCGATGCAGCGTCCGACAAAAATACCGTCTGCTATGGAATAAATACCGCTGAATAGCATACTTAATACAGCTGGGACGGCACACTTTATAAATAGCCTCGTTGGAGGCATTTTTTCAAAGATAAAAGAATTATTTTCCACAAATATACTCCTTAAAATGTTCGTGTTATATCACTCATCCCTGCATGTAATTTTACCAATCGTGCTATTAAGTGCATTAGCATATTTCTGCAAAAGAGGGAGCAGAATATCCTGTTCCTGAACAGTCAGCATTCCAAAAGCTTCTTCTTCGGCTTTTACCAGTGGTACCATGATGCTGTCAATCAACTGCTTACCAGTCGCAGTCAAATGAATGTATTTATTCTTTTTATTTCCTGCCTGGCAGAGCAAGGTAATCATACCCTTTTTCTCCATGTTTTTTATAGTTGTGTGAATGGTTTGCAAGCTGCAATGCCAGTCACGGCAGATGTCGCTCTGCAAATATTCTCCATCATGTTCGTTCAAGGCATATAAAATACAAAGCTCCGTATCTGTAATTCCAAAGGTACTTGCATACTGATAGTAAATATCGTCGATCATATCGCAGACCTGATTGATCATTTCCAACTTTTTGCTCATATTGTTATCCATGTTATAATCCTCCAAATAAATACTCCGAAATCATAGCATTTATTTTACTACGGTTTCGGAGTATTTTCAAGAAGAATATGTAAAGTTTATGTTTTATTCATTATTTTACAAATGCATCATAGATACATCCCACTGAACTACTACCCACTCAATTCGATTGTACTGGCTCTGTTGTACTCATAAACAACGAAAGCCCTCCCCAGTATGGGAAGGGCTGTTCTTATGCTGTAATCTCCGGGATTTCTCCGACAAAGTTATAAACGATTCTGACTTCCTGCACCTTCTGTCCGTCAATCTTCTTGACTTCGCCCACCAAAATTTTGCTGATGAGCCGGTTCAGCACCGCTTCATCCAGTTCTTCAATGGCTGCATAGCGCCGGATTTCTTTGATGAAGGTGCGGACTTCATTTTCCTGTTCGTCAGAGTGACGCATCATCAACAGTAGGTCTTGCAGGCGCTTCTGGTTGGCTTCCTGCTCTTGTTCCAGTGTTGCTGTCAGCTTCATAAAACGCTGCTCAGTCAGGATTCCTTTTGCCTTATCGGTATATAGGCTCAGGAACATCTCATCAATTTCACGATTCCTGCTTTCCAGTCGTTGACATTCCTTCTGTGTCTGGGAGACATCCAGAAGATACCGGCGCTCCATCCGGCTGCTCAGCCGCTGATAAAAAGCATCGGCATCTTTGAGCGCAGTCTTTGCCAGTTCCTGAATATCTTTCAGCACAAGGTTGTACAAATCTCTGGCTTCGATCTTGTGGCTGGGACAGGCGTTCTTGCCCAGCCTGTTGTAGGTCTGGCAGATATAATACGCCTTATCAATCGGTTCCCGCTGTTCGCCGGTAAAACGATTCTTTCCGGTTCTGCCAACCTTTTCATACCGCACCTGCATGGACTTTCCGCAAGTCGCACAATAAATGATACCGTGGAACAGGTTATAAAAGGGGCAGGAGTTGCCCTTCATAATGGTTGGTCTGCGGTCAATGATTTCCTGTACCTGCTCCCATTCTTCCGGGGAGATGATTGCTTCATGGCAATCCTCGATAATTTCCCAGTCCTCACGAGGGATAATGTCATAGGTGTTGGAGCGAATCCCTTTCTGATGTGTCCGGCAGACCAGGTGTGCGCCCTTATAAAAGGGATTCCGCAGGATATGGCTGATTCTTGCACTTCCCCATGAATAGTAATTTACATCACATTCTGTGTTGCTTTTTACTCTGGTGATCGGGACTTTATCATCCATGAGCTGCTTTGCAATCCGCATGCATCCCCAGCCATCCAGCGCCATATCATAGATTTTTCGGATTACCGGTGCTGTCTCAGGGTCACGGATCAAATGTCCCTTATCCTCCGGGTCACGCATCAAACCGAGGGGCGGCTGCCCACCACAAAACTTCCCCTGCCGGGAACGGGTCATACGCCCTGCCAGCACCTTTTTGGAAATATCCCGGCTGTACATATCGTTCAGGATATTCTTAAACGGCGTAATGTCCATTTCCTGACGGGTCAGGCTGTCCACTCCGTCTGTAATGGCAATATAGCGTACATTGTGTTTTGGGAAAAAGATTTCGATATAGCTGCCAGCTTCGATATAATTCCTGCCCAGTCTGGACAGGTCTTTGGTGATAACGCAGCCGATCTTTCCCGCCTCAATATCGGCAATCATGCGCTGAAAAGAAGGGCGGTTGAAGTTGCGGCCTGTATAACCATCATCCACATAATACTCATACTGGAACATCCCGTTTTTTTCGGCAAAGTCCCGGAGCATAAGTTTCTGGTTGCTGATGCTCATGCTCTCATTATCGCCGCCATCCTCCAGAGAAATACGGCAATAAAGAGCTGTGATTTTCTGATTCACTTGTTTTTTCCTGCTCATAGTGTTCTCCTTCTATGAACAGGGACACGATACCATTATAATACCATGTCCCTGTCCATGATTCAACTGCTTTACGCCGCTTTCTGTACCATTTCCCGATGCTCCAACCATTCCTCAAAGTGTTCGCAGGTCTGACGCTCGATCAGCTGCTCAAAGGCTTCCCGCATGGTTTTGTCCCCAGAAAACTCACGAACCACTATAAACTGGACTTTTTTATTCTGCTTCTTATTTTTCTCCATAGGCTACCTCCATAGAATAGGGGATCAGACGATAGCGGCGGCAACGAAGTCCGGCAACGGACATCAAAAAATCTGTAAACTATCGTTTGACCCTAATTTCTTACTTTTCAAATTTTCTTGTAAAATCTCGTTGCTTTCGTTGCCGGAAACATAGATAGATCATAAAAAGCCTTTACTTGCGGGCTTTTTCCATATCAAAACCATCAATTTATCAGCAACGATCCCGGCAACCAACTGGCAACCATCCCGGCAACAGACCGTCCTTGTCAGGCGATCCACTCCTGCGGAAGTTCCAGCTGACGGCATTCTTCTTCACTCAGTTCCACAAACCCGCCTTCGTTGCCGGGCAGTTCGTTGCCGGAAGTGTCCCGTTCCCAGCCCTTTTGTCTGCCATAACCGGAAAACATCCGTGGATTGGAAAAAGGCTTCCAACCGGTCACGACCGTGTTCATGATCTCATTGATATTGTGGAGCTGCCACCGCTTCGGCTCATCAAAGGTATGTCCCAGCGCCTCCTTGAACAGCTGTTTTGAGCAGACCATGTTTCCGGTGTAGTGTTCCAGAAATCCCTGTATCTGTCCGGCTTCGGTGTCCTCCGGCATGAAGTCTTTCTGCACCTCCACCAGTTGACGCTGGATGGACTTGCTGAATTTCATGGAATACTTGCCGCTGTGGTAAATGCCCATAGCTTCTGCCCATACCTGCAACAGATACGCTCTGGAAGCGTCCTCGTCCTCCAAAATGTGAACCTCTGCATTCTCCGGGTAAATCATGATTGGGAGAAAGCGCCGGTTCCCGGCTCGATCCAGCGGCAGAAAGTCCAGGGTATTCGAGGAACCACCGAACACGCACTGCCGAAGCCGATCTTTAGGCTGAGATTCATAAGGTGTCCGGTAGGTTTCCTTCTGTCGGCTAATAAAGGAACGGATTTCTTCAATGCTCTTTGCGCTGCTGGTGGCAAGCATCTCTGACATCTCAATGATCCAGTGACCTTGTAGCTTTTGGAATACCCGGTCGTCATCCAACTTCTTCAGGTCATCAGAGAACCATTCGTCCCGGATCGCCAGCAGTCGGAAGAATGTGGACTTCCCGGCACCCTGACCGCCCACCAAACAAAGCATTTCCTCATATTTGGAACCGGGACGGAATACCCGGCGTATAGCACCCAGCAGGAAATGTTTCAGCATTTCTTCCACATAGTCACTTTCATCAGCACCAAGAAAATGGTGCAGACAGGATCGGATGCGTGGTGTACCGTCCCAGACAAGACTGTTCAGCACATCCTGAATTGGATGGTAACAATTTTCGTTTGCTACGATAGAAAGGGCAGCCGTGATCTTTTTCTCACTGGTCAGCTCATAGTTTCTCTCAAAATAGAGGAGAAGATATTTCACATCCGTATCCGTCAGAGCGCTGGTATTCCTGCGCCAGCCCAAGTCCTGTACAATGTCTACCCGGTCTGTCAGGAGATTAAGCCGGATGGCATCCCGCAGGAGTGGATCGCAGCAGAACACAATCCGGCAGTTGTCGATGGTGTTGGCTGTTTTTCCCTTGTCGGTAACAGAAAGGCTCTGCCGCACCTCATCAACGCTCTGTTCCGGCGCTATGGCTTCGGCTGCGCTCATCACAGCCTGCTGGGTGGCTGGCGATAAACTCTGATATTCGCTGTTCAATTTTCCTCACCTCTTTTCCATACTCAGCAACTACAAAAGCTCGTTCTTCTATGCTGTCAGACAGAAGAAGATCCAACAGATATTCGATATATGGCTGCCTGTGCAGAGCCTCCACAAACAAAGGATTCCAGTCATCCTCCGGTTGTTTGGGCGCATATTCTTCTTTCCATCGTTCCAGCAAACGCAGGTAGTCGCACAGCACCCGAAAGCATTTCTGCTCTGCCTGCCGGTATCGCATTTCCTCGCTGATTTTTCTTTTGATTACTCTCTTTTGTGGCGGATCGTGGCCTTTGCGGTCAAAGCTGATTGAGAAGTCCTCTGCCAGCTTTAAGGCAGCTTCTTTACTGCTTAGTCCAAAAAGACGGGAAGTGAAATCAATCACATCTCCATCTGCCTGACAGGCAAAACAATGGAACCGTCTGTCCACCTTCATGCTGGGATGCCTGTCATCGTGAAACGGGCAACAAGCCATCCCGTTGCGTCCTACTGAAATTCCATAAACCAAAGCAGCCTGCCTTGTGGTAACAGACTGTTTTACTGCTTCAAATACATTCGTTTCTTCCACCTCCAAACAATGCAAAAGGCATCCGGTTTCCATAGAAAATCAGATGCCTCACAATTCCATATCCTGTTTTCTTGTTGGCGCAATCCGTCCTTCACGCTCCCAGCGCTCCCGGTTCTCCCGATCAGCGTCCAGTTTGCCTTGTGCCAGCTTCTCCTTAATGGATTTTCTGGCTTTATTTTTGATCTGCTCTTTGCCAGCCTGTTTGACCTCCGGTTTTAACAGCACCGCCTGTACCTTTTTGAGAACTTTTTCAGCAGACTGCTGTAATTTTTCTCGCACCCTACTCAGCAGAGTGTTCGCTATCTTCACAACTTCTGGCGAATTTTTGGCATTGGGCGATACCACGCTCTTTCGATATTTCTCAATTACTTCCATATCTTCAAGCTGGGTTTGTTCCCGAACCTTGTCGGTCACAACCTCCACCGCCTTGTCATAGGCTGCACCGGAAACATCTTCCAGTAAGGTTTCTACATCCTCAATTTTTAGCGTCAGTTCCTCCAGCTTTTGCTCCTGTGTCGCCAGCTGCTCCTTCTGCTTCATCAGGATATAATCCTGCTTTTCCAAATAGTCACGCCCACCATAAGACGGCTCCTGTTCCAGATGCAGCCCATGCCGTTTGGCAATGTCAAATAAGATTGTCCGACAGACTGCATCAAAAGTCTGTTTCCGGTTATTGTGCTTTCCTTTTGGCTGTTCCGGTTTCGGGAGAGGGATACCCAGTTCCTCCAACGCCTTTTCCTGCTGGGGGCACAGCTCTCCATACCGATTTTCACAGTCAAATACATGGCGCTCATGGATGTGCGGAGTCCCTTCATCCAGATGGAGCGCCCAGTCTAAAATGTGGATATGAGAACCGAAACGGTTTTCAAATTCCTCATAAAATTCACTGACAATGAGCGCTAAAGTCTCCGGCGGAACGGATTCTTCCATAGTGCCGATCTGGTAGATGCTTTCTTCTGGACAGGTCTTGTTATTTTTCAAAAGATCATCCACAGTGCGATTGCGCTCAATGTGCCGGGTTTTCTCGTTCCGGGCGTTCTGAGCATTGACATGGTCGGCATAATGCTCGTAGTAATACATCCGTTCAATTTCTTCAAAGCTGAAATCCGGTTGCTCAGGGTTTTCCCGAAAGGCGTGGGTGGTAAAGCCCCGGTAACAGTCCCAGTACACATTTTGTCTGGCACGCTCAGCGTCAATGTGTTCGCTATTTTCTACATCGAACCGACGGTCATTGTGCCGGGGATTGTAAGTGCCATGCTTCCCAGATCGTCCATTGTGTCTTGTTAATTTCAAACATTTTTCCTCCTTCCTGCAAAGATGTTCTGGGCTGGGGAGGGCGGCAAAGCCGCCAGACCTGCGAAGTTTTGCGTCAGGTAATACCCAGTACAAGTTGACGCAGGCATCAACTTTCCCTGGGCAAGGCGTTTCACCCTTGACCCGATGAGGCTGGCTGCCCTCAACCCGCCAATGGGCGTTGCCCCTTGACCCCAGCAGTGCGCTGCCGCCCCTGCACCCCGGCACAAAGGGCTGGCTGCCCTCTGTACTCCCGCACCGGCGAAGCTGGCCTTCACCGCAGAAGCGGTTTTTGCCAGTTTCACCGGCTCCGTATCCGTACATTTACGCCCATAGGCGAGAAGTGGATACAGAATACGCCTGCGGAAATTGCCAATCAAAACAGCGGGTGCAGACCCGATATTTTTTCGTAAATCGCCCTCATTTTAAGCGTTTTTTTCTTCTGTCTGTATGACCTGAAAGCCATGCTCTTTTGCGTACTCCCTTGCAACTGCCAGCCGTTCTTCGCTGTACGGCGGCACCAGCCGGATCGAAAGTCGGGACTTGTCCAGTACATAGGTCACGCTACCTTCCGGCGTACTGCGTTCCAAGCGGCACAGCAGAGGGTACTTCCGGCTGAAATCCTCCAGTCTGCGTTTCAAGCTGGCATTGAAGGTGTAGATACTGGCAATCGTCTCGCCCTCATTCCAGTTGATGATGGTTTCTTTTTCATATTTAGACAGCTTCCTCATACAGTTCCTCCTCATAATCGGTATTTGCTTTCAGCGCACGCAGACTGCGTCTAATCCGGCGGTATTCGTCCATCTCCATACGCAGATGATGGTAAAAGGCTTCGTACCACCTTTCCTCTGTCTCTGTCTCAATTTTACGAGCAAGATGAAGCATCTGGCTTTTCGCCTCCGGGTCAACAGTCAATGCTGTCAGCCATTTCAGCCTTGTCACTGTGTTGTGATGGCTGGGGCAGGCGTAAGCGTAAAGAATTTTCTTTTCCTTCATATTCAGTTTCATAATGATCTACCTCCATTCATTTGATGCGGTATGTTCCGCATCGTTTATTTTTCTGTCTGCCGGTCTGTCTGCAAAATATTCCTGCCCGGATTCTCTCCCAGCGTATTGTCCTCTTTGGTGCGCTCATATCGTGGCGTCACTTCCCCGGAGGTCATCCCCCTTGCAGCCGGTCATTCATTTTTCAAGGTTCTATGTCTCCTGACAAGAACCAGTTTACCGAAAAAAGAGGGCTGCTCCCGTATGTCCAAGACGCAGGAAAATCACACGAAAACCGCATATTTCCACGCTCTCGGAAATGTGCTATAATGGAAAACAAAAACCGTTGGCAAGGAGGTGCTTTGATGTACACAAAACTGTCAATCCCGGAACGGCTCAAAGACCTGCGGGTGGTGGATAAGCACCTGACGCTGGAACAGCTGGCAGAACAGACCGGCCTGTCTAAGTCGGCACTGGGAAAATATGAGAGCGATGACTACAAAGACATCAGCCCATTTGCGATTGCGACACTGGCAAAGTTTTACGGAGTATCCACTGATTATCTGATGGGCGTGTCAGAAAATAAAAATCACCCAAACACGGAGCTTCAGGCTCTGCATCTGAGTGACGCTATGGTGGAACTTTTGAGCAGCGGAAAGATCAACAACCGCCTGCTTTGTGAACTGGCGACTCATTCAAATTTTTTGCGGCTGATGGTTGATATGGAAATCTTTATTGACCAGATCGCTGATATGCGGGTGAACCAGATGAATCTGATTCTGGAAGCTACCCGGCAGACTATCCTGAAAGAACACGCACCGGGAGAAAATGATCTGTATATGCGGACGCTGGAACTGGGTCAGGTACAGGAGAACGATTTTTACAGCCATATCCTTCATGATGATCTGGACAGCATTGTCCGGGATATACGGGAAGCCCATTTGAAAGACAAGACCACAGCCGACCCACAGCCAACACTGGATGAGGTCAAAGAGAATTTTGAACAGGCCATACAGATGGGAACCGACACAGAAGCTATGATCCATGAGTTCTGTGATAAAATGCAGATTCCTTTTGAAAACATTTCATCCGAGGACTTTTCGGCTTTTCTGCGGATACTGAGCCTGTCCAAACTGCTTAAAAACCCAAACAATATGCGGGGAAAAGCCAAGTCACAGCCGTATTATATGCCAAAAAAGAAAAAGCGCAGGTAGCAAAAAGGCCATCCACTATAAAAGTGAATGGCCTCAGTTTTTCCACCTTCTCAGACGAAAATCATCTCAGACCGAATGACTTCCTCTGCCCGGTGGCGTATGCTGTTCATGTGACCGACCCATGCAAGCTGGTCTTTTGCTTTCAATTCCTCCGTGACTCCCTCTGTTTCTTTTATCTGGGCAATGATACAATCCAGACGGTTCTGTGCCTGCTCATCCAGATCAGCAAGATATGTCCACAGCTTTCCAGACAGAAGCAATTCATTGTATCGGTCGGGACAATACTCTTGCAGATATTCCCTGTGCATCCGTCCCCACCGTCCGATTGGGCGGCTTTCCTCCGGCAGCTGTAAGTCTGGAATATAGTAGTCTCCGACCAGAACATAGTCCAGACCGTTACTGTCATCATGGATATGCTTTTTCAATTTCTCCATAGCGACCTCCTGTTTTCGTTTTATCCGAATCCAGTTGATCGTGTCCCTGTTCATCTGTTATTCAAGGCAACTGAACTCGTCACCATGAATTATGGCATATCTTTCCCCAATTTTTGATAGTTGAGAGAGTGGGAGGTTTCCCGGCCACGGCTCTCTCCGGTGTTGTAGGTGTCGATGGTTTCCTTACCCAGCACGGCAGCCAGCTCCTTGAGGGTGGTCGGCTCCTTACCGCCCAGGAAGATGGAAGTATCCATGTTGCCGATGATGGTATCCGCATTATCCTTATAGATCGCCTTGAGCTGACTCTGCGCCTGCAACACCAGACAGGCGGAGATCTCACGGCTTCGGATGGTGGCCACCAGCTTTTCCAGACGAGGAATCTGCCCGATATTGGCGGCTTCATCAATGAGACAGCGCACATGGACTGGAAGCCTGCCGCCATACACATCGTCCGCCTTTTCGCAGAGCAGATTAAACAGCTGAGTGTAGCACATAGAGATTAGGAAGTTAAAGCTATCGTCCGTATCACTCATGATGAGGAACAGAGCAGTTTTCCGGTCTCCCAGAGTGTCCAGCTCCAGCTCATCATAGGCCGTGACCTCACGCAGTTCTGCAATGTCGAATACCGCAAGGCGCGCACCACAGGAAATCAAGATCGACTTGGCTGTTTTGCCAGAGACAAATTGTCAAGGACTTTTTCATCAAATTCAAAAAGAAGTCACATTTTGCGGACTTCCTCACGAAGCATACGCTTGATTTTGTCCTCCATCGTCTCCTTGGCGGTCTCGCTGAAATGGA
>OHAO01000727.1_pt1 | contig 24101 bp, 17 predicted proteins | sample 1577151 | NCBI WGS metagenome assembly OHAO01 (sample SAMEA3541585, study PRJEB24748) | human gut metagenome | biome: human gut; feature: human-associated habitat; material: faeces | place: China | collected 2012 | reverse complement strand
GCGGGCGGCTACGCCAACGCTGACACCTATGATCTGTATCTGAGCCTCATCGACTCTCTTCTTGCAAAAAAAGCGGCTGAGGATGCCGAGTTCCAGCGCCAGATCGAAGAGTACGCTGCGCAGGGCATTGCCGCAACCATCGTGGAGGATGAGAGTGCAAGATGGGCGGTGTACGCAATCTCCAGCAACCGCAAAAATCAGTCGTTTTTCAACTATTATGGTCCCCGCAAACTGGTCACTCAGGATAAGCCCGGAGGAGGTGGAGAAGAACCCACGCCGCCTGCTGGCGTTGGCAAGATCGTGCTGAAAAAAACTGCTAGTGGAACCACAACCGGTCTCGCCGGTGCACGTTTTAGCATCTATTTCAACGGGCAGATCGTCGGCAGCGACATTACCAATGCGCAGGGTGAGATCTATGTTGAGAACGCCGCCACCGGCCTTTGGAGCTTCGTGGAAACCGCTGCACCGGACGGCTTCTGTGTTGATCCCACGCCCAAAAGTGTTTATGTAGATGTTTCCGAAGGTGACCGCGAATACAGCGTTGCGGCGACTAATTATGAGCTGCCCGATATGAAGATCATCAAGCGCGACGCCATGAGCGGCAAGCCCATCGCCGGCACGGTGTTCTCGGTAAAATCTGTCACAGGGAGTTATTCTACCTCCGTCACGACCGGGACGGACGGTTCCGCAACGCTCTCGGCCATTCCTGCCGGTGTCTATGTTGTGCGTGAGGAATCCGTTCCCGAGCCGTACATCGTAACCAATACCGAGCAGACCGTGGCGTTGCGCCCCGGCAAAACCTCCGAGGTCACTTTCGTTGACTATGAAAAGCCCGGTCTTGAAATTGTCAAGAAGAACATCGCCAACGGAGAGCCTATCGAGGGCGTGACCTACCGCATCGAGCAGATCGACGGCAGCTTTTCTACCAGCGCCACCACCGATAACCATGGCCGCATCTTCCTCGACTCCGTCCCGGTCGGCACATTCAAAGTGACGGAGATCAATGTTCCCAACCATGTCATTCTCTGCCCCATCCCGCAGGAAGTGGCATTGAAGCCCGGCGAAACCTCTACCGTCACCTTCTTCAACGCCCTCAAGCCCAGTCTGGAAATCCTCAAGTTGGATAGCGTCACCGGTGATCCCGTCAAGGGTGCTAAGTTCCAGATCTGGTATGGTAGCAACCATACCGACACCGGCGAGCTCAATGACCTCGGCACTTACTTTTCTGACGCAAGCGGAAAAATCATTCTCCCCGAGATCAAGGATGGCTGGTACAAGGTAACGGAACTGGAACCGGCGTCCGGGTATGCCATCAAGGAGCCTGCCACGCAGGAATGTTTCGTCGCCGGTGGTGAGAGCAAAGTCCTGACCTTCGAGAACACGCCCCTTTCCGCCATCATCATCCGCAAGGTGGACAGCGAGAGCGGTCAGCCGCTGGAGGGTGCGTGGTTCCGCATCCGCTACCTTGGCGGCACCTCCGGCACCGGCGGTACTGTGGTCGGAGAGATCAAAACCTCGCAAAACGGGACCGCCATTTTAACGGGCCTCGCCGCAGGCACTTACGTCTGCGAAGAGATCTCCGCGCCGGACGGGTACGTCATCACCGACGCCACGGAAACGGTCTATCTCTCCGGTAAGGATCAGGACGTCATTACCGTGACCTTCGGCAACGATAAAATGGGTTCTCTGCTCATCGTCAAAAAGGACGCCGTGACCGGCGCTCCCATTTCCGATGTGGAGTTCTTCATCACCGATTCGGATGGCAGCGTGATCGGCAATGCCAACGGAAAGTATGTGACCGATAGCGCGGGCACCATCCGCATTGACGGCCTGACCCCCGGCATGACGGTCATCGCCCGTGAGGTGCAGGCAAAAGACGGCTACATTCTGGACGATACCCCGCAGAGCATCAAGATCAAACGCAATGCCGTGATGACGCTGGAGTTCCGTAACCAGCCCAAGGGCGGCGTGCTTGTGAAAAAGGTTGACGCTGTGACGAACGCTCCCATCTCTGACGTGGAGTTCCTTGTCACGGATTCCGACGGCAATCTCATCGGCAACGCCAACGGCAAATATGTGACGGACAGCGCAGGCACTTTCACGATTACCGACATCGCCCCCGGCACCACGCTTGTCATCAAGGAAACCCGTGCGAAGGCGGGGTATATTCTTGACGATACTCCGCAGACGGTCAAGGTCAAATCCAACGAAGTCACCACCGTAGAGTTCCGCAATCAGCCCAAGGGCAATCTCATCATCGTAAAGCAGGATTCCGTGACAAAGGAGCCACTGGAGGGCGTTCAGTTCAAGATCGTCTATGCGGATGGCTCGTATGTAGATGCCGAGGGCGGCACGCTGTCCTCCAACGGCCTGTACTGGACGGATAAGGAGGGCAAGATCACCCTCTCCGGCATTTCCGGCACCGTTGTGGTGACGGAGGTTGAGACGATCCCCGGCTATACTATCGACGAAAACAGCCGCACGCAAACCGTTACCATCAATCCCAATGATACCCAGACGCTTCACTTTTACAACGATCCCGTGGGCGGCGTGGAGATTATCAAGGTCAATGCGGATAAGACCTCTCAGCGCATTCCCAACACTACCTTTGAGATTCGCAAGGTGGACGATGCGCTGGTGGACACCGTGACCACAGGGAAAAACGGCAGCGTGTTCTGCTCTTTGCCGGATGGCGCTTACTACGCCGTTGAGGTCGAGGCAGCGGATGGCTTCCGACTGGATAATACGCCCCATTACTTTGAGGTCAAGGGCGGCAAAACCACCACGCTGACCGTCAAGAACAAGGCGTTGTCCGGCATCCTCATCCACAAAATCGACAGTACCACTGGCGAGGGCATCTATGGCGTAACCTTCCTGCTCTATGACGGCAATAAGAATCCCATGGGACAGTATGAATCCGATCAGGACGGCTATGTTTACATCACCGACCTTGAAAAGTCCGGCCGCTACTATATCCGTGAGCTGGAAAACGAGGGCTACCATGTGGACAAGCAGCTCAAGACCGTCTATGTAACGGCAGGCAAAACCATTGAGATCGAGTGGGAGAACGAGCCTGTTACCGGTCAGATCCAGATTTATAAGTACGCCGCTGAATATAACGAAGTCACCGGCACAGCACCCGGCACGCCGCTGAAGGGAGCAGTCTATGAGATTGTCAACGCCCGCAGCGGCAAGGTGGTGGACTATATCACCACCGATGCCCGCGGCGTTGCGGCCAGCAAGGCGCTGCCGCTGACCCGTTATCAGATTCGTGAGGTCACAGCGCCTGCGTATTGGCAGGTGTCCTCGGAAATGTTTGATGTCACGCTGGAATATCCCAGTCAGATCATCAAGCTGTCTGCCTACGATAAACCTTCCTCTCTGGGCGTTACGATCACCAAGCGCGGCAATAGTGCTGTGATGGCTGGCAGTCAGATGCGCTATGACTTCACCGTTGCCAACACCAGCAATGTGCCGCTGGAGTCATTCTTCTGGCATGACCGCATTCCAACGGATATTGCCAACGCAACCGTGCTGAGTACCGGCACCTACAGTGCGCGGCTTACCTACCGCATCCTCTATAAGACCAACTACAGCGCAAGCTATCAGGTGTTGGCATCCAATTTGCTGAGCAGCAACAACTACAGCTTTGCCCTAAACGCCATCCCCATGCAGGCAGGTGAGGTGGTAACCGACATCTATTTTGACTTCGGAACCGTGCCGGTGGGCTTCCAGTCCGTGGCGAATCCCACTCTGAGCGTGATGGTCAAGGGCACGGCGGTCAATGGCTATCAGATGGTCAACCGCGCGGATGCCGGCGGCAAATATCAAGGCACCTGGCAGACCGCAACAGCCAACTGGATCACCATTGTCCGCAAGATCGGCACTACCCCGAAACTGCCCAAGACGGGATATTAACTACTGAAAGGCGGCAACCAGCTTTACGCTGGTTGCCGCCTGCTATATACAAATTATGCTTCAATCATTGTGCGGAAATCGACTTGATGAGTACCGTTGTCAGAACACGCTGGCTTTCTCTGCTGCAGGATTCACAAAACTGATTTTTCATTGCAAAATCGACCGCAGAGGAAATGCGCCGAAGATCCTCAGAATCTAATGTATCCGCTGCAAGATGCTGCCATACACGGGAATAGGCCTTTCTTAGGTTTTCTGATATATGATTACCAGAAAAAAAGGAGTCGAGAACTCCTTCAATCATTGCAATTTCCTCGCTCGTAAATATCAAAGCTATCACCCCATAACGATTTAATTATAACGAAACAATACCTTGATTGCAAGGACACTTTTCTTGGCTCGTACAATGAGTAACGGCAAATATCAAAAAATCTATTTTACTATGCAGCTTAGCTTTATTTTCATATGACAAAAAGATCGAAATTCCCGATTCCAGTATTCTCTCGTAAAAAGGAGCCGCTTTCTATGATCAGAAAATGCTACAAATTCTACACACTTATTATGACCCTGATGTGGGTTATGGCCGCGATGACCGCATCAGCCTTTGCCGTAGACGATATGTGGACTGTTGCCAACCGCATTATCGTAGATGTTTACACAAAAATTGTCGGCATCAGTACGGTGCTGGCAGGTTTAATGTCCGCCGTTGCCGTGATCGGCGCAAAGATTTCAAATAATCAGCATAAGACCGATCAGGCGTGGGATTGGCTCAAGCGCATTTGGGTCGCATGGGCCATTATCAACGGCATCGGCGCTTTTATCGCCTATGTTGCACCGCTCTTCAGCGGCCTTGCTACTCTGACGCCGTAATGAGGGCAAAGCTCCGGCGCAAAGGAGGTGTCCCCGTTGCTTGAGCTTATTTTTCAGGGCTTTCTCGAATGGGCCTATGGGCTCGCTCTGGAATGCTGGCAATATTTCTCTACGGCGCTGCTGGACATTATGAGTATGGATTTTGCATATCTGAAAAGCCACGCTCCCGTTGTGGACGAGATCATGCAGATCCTTCTGGCAGTCGGTTGGGCGCTCCTGATCGGCAATCTGGTTTTTCAGGCGCTCAAAAGTATGGCGGTGGGGCTTGGCTTTGAAGGAGAAGATCCAAAGCTGCTCTTTGCCCGCACCTTCGTTTTTGCGTTTTTACTGCTGGCAAGTCCGCAGATCTGCGAGATCGGGCTGAGTATGACGTCAAAGATCATTGAGCTGCTCCAGATTCCTGACGCAGTTAATGTCACATTTGTAGATGAGAGCGTATTCGGAGCCATAGGTGCAGCATGGCTGCTGGTCATTATTTTCGGCATTATCGTGATGTTCAAGGTGTTTAAGCTCCTTTTGGAGATTGCGGAGCGGTATGTCATCCTCGCCATGCTTACGATCACAGCGCCGCTGGCCTTTGCTATGGGCGGCAGCAAAAGCACCTCGGAGATTTTCACAGGCTGGTGCCGGATGTTCGGCAGTATGTGCCTTTTGATGGTGACAAATGTGATTTTCTTCAAAATGCTGCTGTCTGTTCTTGCCACAGTTCCCAGCGGTTTAGATGTTCTCCCGTGGATCGTGCTGATCCTTACGATTGTCAAGGTCGCACGGAAAGCAGACGCCATTGTAACACGCATCGGCTTAAATCCCGCTATCACCGGCGACTCTCTGGGAAGAGGACTCCCCGGCACGCTGACTTATATGGTGGTTCGCAGTGCGGCTTCTCAAATTACAAAGGCAGTGGGCAAGTCCGCAGGAAACGGCGGCAAAGGCGCTGCGCCCAACGCGCCGTCCGGCGGCCCCCGCATGGGCGGGCCCGGCGGAGGTCATGGCAACACGGCGGAGTATGTCCGGCAAAGCAACACAAATCAAAGCACATCACAGAAATCGTCTGATGCGCAAAGCGCCTCAGTACATACAGGTGCGCCGCAATCACCCTCGCAGGAAAAGTCCGCCCCATCTGCTGCGCAGGACAGTATGCCTAAAAATTCGACAGCGCCAAGGCCCTCGCAGGAACGGAAAAGTTCTGTTCCTCTCGGCACACGCCGCTCTCCGACACATATCAAGGCTGCGGCAAAGATACCGCCTGTCGGTGCGCAGAATGCATCCGGCAGACCCGGTACGGCAGGAAAAGATGGCGCTTCGGCACGCTCCAGTGTGGCGGGAGCGGCAGAGACTCTTCAAAGCGGCGTGCGCTCCGCAGCCTCGCAGCGCATGAGAGTACATTCGCCAGAGACAACGCAGCCCGGCCGTGCAGGAACGTCGGCAGCACCATCCGCTTCCCGTATGAGTCAGATAAACGCACAAAAAGTACAGGGTGGAGCAACTGGTCAGGTGACGCAGGCCGCAGAGCACACAGGGATCACGGTGGGACAAACCACCGTGAACACTTTGCAGGACAACTCTCCAAGACCTGCGGCGGGGATTGGTGGCGCGATGCTTACCACCGCCTCTGTTCGCGGCGGAATACAGACCGTGCAGCAACATACACCCAATGCGCGCTATACGCAGCGGCCACCCAAGCAGCCAACCGGTCAGGCATCGCCGCCTCGGGCGGAAAGCCCGCACCCCGGCACCGCAGGAATGCAAAGCGCCGTTTCTGCGCAGCGGCCGTCTGGAGAACCGCGACCCGGCAGGAATGGTATTCCAAGCCGCACGGCAGTTTCTCCGGATGCACGGCAGCATAGTCCGATCCGGCAGGAATCGCGCAGTGCTTCCGCAGCCGCCGCGCCGACACTCAAAGGGACAGCGCCTAACCGACACCCCGACCCGGCAGGAACGGCGGCAGGCGTCCCATCGGCATCACAGTCGCGACAGACAGTCAGACCGTCCGCACCTTCTGCGAAAAGCAGCGCGCAGCCCGGAAAGAAAGCGGTATCCACAACTGCGGCACTCAAAGGCAGTGTAAAGGCAGACGGCGATGTAAAACCGTCAAGAAAACAGCGGGGTAAGAAGCATGGATGAGAAAGACAATTCCCGATCTTCCCTTCAAACGGCGGCTGATCTTGGCCGTGCCGCAAAAGCAGCCTACCGGATTGCGCAGGCTGCTGCGGTGTCTGGTGTTCACGGTGCCGCTGCCGCTGCGGTAAAAGAAACCGTTCCGGCCCTGGTAAAGTTTCTCCTTGTCGTTCTGCTCATCATGATCGTGATCCCGATGGTAGTATTTACAGCGCTGCCCAATATTTTTTTCGGCTACGATTCCTCTGATACCGCTTCGGTGATCCATATGACGGAACAAGCCATGCGTATAGGCGGGGCGTATATGAGTCTGGATGATTTCGAGCGAACGCAGATCGACTCCATCGTAACCGGTATTGCGGCGGAATATGAGGCGGATGGAACGGCAATTGACCATATTGAAGTCAAAAACACGATGAAAGAGGATGACCTGCTCTGGATCATTGCAATCAATTCCGCCGCCTATGAGCAGGATCTGGACGCCATGAGCGCGGAGCTGATTCAGAATTTCTGCCAATCCACCCTGTCCTATCAGCCATCGCTTTCTCTTCTGGGTGGCAGCACCTCCGCAACGCTGGAGGTAGAGATCAAGCGGATCGATCCGGAAGAGTTGATGGAGCAGATGGGCTTCAATGAGGATGCCAGACAGTGGGCAGGCGCCCTCTTTGAAACGCTGAAGGATAGCGGCGCGCTTGAGAAGTACGGCGGGTACTTCAGCGCCTACCAACCGGATTACAGCGGGGATGGCTCCTATTCCGGCGATATTCAGCATGGTACAAGCTATGATAATGACATTGACATTTCCCGTTTTGTCAGCCCGTCTACGAAAAATAATCTCGACCTTGCCGCCTATGCGGTGCAGGCGTGGGAGAACAACTGGGGCTATGTGTGGGGAACTTACGGCAATATTCTCACAGAGTCCCTCTTTGCCTATAAAAAGCAGCAGTACCCGGACGGAGTCGGCAATTACGCTGATTTTATTGAAGCAAACTGGCTGGGACGGCGCACGGCAGACTGCATCGGCCTGATCAAAGGCTATGCGTGGCTGGATGCTTACACCATGCGCATCGGTTATGCCGCAAACGGAATGCCGGATTACGGTGCGGATCAGATGTATCAGGCGGCAAAGAATGCCGGCATTCAAGGAACAGACTACGGCACGGTATCCTCCATGCCGGAAATCCCCGGACTGATGTTATGGAAAAGCGGACACGCCGGCGTTTATATTGGCGGCGGTTACGCAATAGAAGCCATGGGAACGCGAAAAGGTGTTGTGAAAACCGAAGTCAGCGGACGCGGCTGGCAGGGGTGGTGTAAGCTGCCCTATATCGACTATCTGGAGGTGGAGTAATTGGCAGAGACAACCTATTTACGCTATATACGGCTGAAATGCGGCATTACGCTGATGGAATTGGAAGAGCACAGCAGCTTCAGCAACCAGTATTTGAGCCTGCTGGAACTGGGCAGGGCAAACTGTACGCCCAGAAATGCGGAAACGCTGGACCGTGCCATGCTGGATATCATTCTCTCCCGTGCAGAGGAGCTGATGAAGCTGGCACAGATTTGCTATGAGCACAAAGGACATCTGTTAGATGCCGTGGAGGTGGATCCGAATGAACTATGAGGTCTATCACATTCCTACCAATTTTACAGATGCAGGCCGCGTTATGGGACTCTTTGAGCTGCGGAATCTGGTGGAGGCTGTCCTCCTGACGCTCCCGGCACTGTATCTTTGCATTGCTTTTCTTCCGCTGGATCTGACTCCGAAAATCATAGTGACGCTGACGATCATTGTGCCGCTGGGCGGCTTTGGGCTGATCGGCATCAGTGATGACAGTATGACACGGTGGCTGGGAAGCTGGTGGAAATGGCGGAGATCCCGCCGGATTATCTTATTTCGAGGGGAGGTCAGAAAATGAATCTCAAGGAACTGATTTTTGGCGAAGGCGTCCATACCGGCGGCAGCGGCGGCGTATACCGTGACAGCGTGCAGGCGTGGCTTCCAATCAAAAATATCATCGGCGGCGTAGTCATCACCAAAGATAACCGCTTTGTGAAGATCATGGAAGTGCTGCCTGTCAACATCTATCTGAAGTCTGCCATTGACCAGCAGAATATTATCTCGTCCTTTGCATCGTATTTGCAGATCGCGCCGGATGAACTGCAGATGATCGCCCGCACGCTGCCCGCGGACACGCAGGCGTATGTAGAGCAGATGCAGCGCTATGCAGAACAGGAGGAGAACGAAGCGTGCCGGGAGATGATCGAGGATAACATTCGGGAGATCGGTCATGGCATCGCCGGCGGCGCCATGCGGCATCGCTTTTTCCTTGTGTTTCAGTATGAACCCTCCATGCGGGCCAAGCGCAACACGGTGCAGGCCATCATCCAGCGGCTCAACGAAGAGGCCGACACCGCAAGGCGGTATCTGGATCTATGTGAACTGGAGGTATTGGAGCCTCAGTATTCCGATAATTTTGTGCTCAAGCTGCTCTATGAGATTTTGAACAAGAAAACCAGCCAGCGTGTGCGTCTGCCGGAGGGCGTTTTCGATATGACAACGGCCGTTCACGGCATTTATGAGGAGTAAGACGATGCAAGTAAAGAAAAAACCGAAAAAAACTGCAAAAGCAGTTCCAGAGAAGTCCAGAAAGAAAAAACAGCCTGGGGAGGGTCAGATCAAAAAGCAGCCTTTTTTGAAGCGGATGCTCTTTGGCGAGGAAAAGCCGGATCTCAGTGAGCTTGAAGCAGGCTCCACCACCATTCTTGACATTCTCTCTCCCACCACGGTGGATACAAAAAGCCGTGACTACATCATCGTAGACGACGTGTATCATGCTTATCTCTATATCACGGGCTACGGTTACACCACCACGGTTGGCACCTGCTGGCTTGCGCCTTTGGTGGAGGCTGGCGAGGGGATCAACCTGAGTTTTCTCGTCAAGCGTCAGCCCAAGGAAAAGATCCTCTCCAAAATTGCTCAGACCACCATGGTCAACCGCTCCCGTATGCGGGATGTAGGCGATACGCGGCAGGACTACGAGGAACTGGATAGTGCGATCAGCTCTGGCCTCTATCTCAAGGATGTAATGAACCGGCAAGGCGAGAATTTCTATTATATGCACACCTTGATCGAGGTGACGGCACCTGATCCTGAAACGCTGGAACAGCGCGTCACAGAGGTGGAGAAGTTGTGCGTATCCGTGGATATGATCGCACGGCGCTGCGACTATAAAAACGAGCAGGCGTTTCTCTCGGCCCTTCCCATTCTGGCGCTTGATCCGGATATTGAGCGTAAGGCACGCCGCAATGCGCTGACCTCCGGCGTAGCGGCGGCCTTTCCGTTTGTTTCCTATGAGCTGAGCGACCATGACGGGATCTTTCTGGGACTGAACCTCTACAACCGCTCTCCGGTATTTCTCAATCCCTATGATGATTATAAGTACACCAGCGGCAACTGGTGGATCGGCGGCTCTACCGGTGCAGGCAAGACGGTGACGCTGCAATGTCTCGGTGGGCGGCTGCGGGAACAGGGCAAGCGGGTCATCATCATCGTTCCCAAGAAAGGGCATGAGTTCCGCCCCCTCTGTGAGCGTCTGGGCGGGCTGTATTTGCGAATGTCGCCGTCCTCCAAAGACTGCCCGAATCTGATGGCGATTCGGCGGAAATCGCTGGACTCCTACGCAAAGCTCAAAAATATCGCCGCGCGGGATGACTCTGTGCTGGCAGACAAGATTGCGCAGCTGATCATCTGGTTTTCTCTGAAGAAAAAGGATCTGAGCGAAGAGGATAAGAGCCGCCTTGACTCCTCGCTGGTGGAGGTTTATAAGCGCTACGGCATCACCTTCGACAACAGCACCATTGTCGATGAGAACGGAAATTTCCGCACCATGCCCATTCTCTCGGACTGGTATGAGATTCTTTATCAAGAGCAGGACACGCGGCATCTGGCAGTAGTGCTCTCTCGCTATGTCACCGGTTCGGCTGCGGCAATGGCAGGCCGAAACGACATTGAACTTAACAATAAGTACATTGTCCTCGACCTCTCTGGTATGCCGGATGATATGATCGCGGACGGCACCTTCTGGGCCACCAGCATCGCCTACGACCTCATTATGAACTGTGAGGACGAACTCTCGGCGCTTCTGGCAGACGAGTTATGGAGTCTTGTGGGTGCTACGGCAAACCCGCAGGCGGCCGGGTTTGTGCTGGAAATGGTAAAGACCATCCGTGGCCTTGGCGGGATCGCAGTTACCAGCACCCAGGGAATGCAGGACCTTTTCAGTCTGGAGGGCGGGAGTTACGGCAAAGGAATCCTCGATTCCAGCCGCATTAAACTGGTTATGCAGATGGAGGAGCAGGAGGCACGGCTCATTCAGGATAAGCTGAACCTTTCCGAAGATGAGGTTCGGCAGATCACCCGCTTTCGGCGCGGCGAGGGACTTCTCTGCATCGGCTACAACCATGTTCCCATTGCGTTCCACACGACACCAAAGGAATATGAAGCCATTACCACTTCACCCACCGATCTGCGCATAAAGCGAACGGGGCAAATCGATGAATGATCTAAAGCGGGATATGATGCGGATTCAGGAGCTGATCGGCAATGCCTTCCGACAGACCGGCTCTCTGGTTGCCCTGACAGACGGCGGGCAGATGAATCCAAACAAGCTGCAAAAGACATTGGAGCAGACGATGGAACAATTTGAAGCAGCCACTCTGGAACTGCGAAAACTCTGCGAGCGGTACGCACCGGGAAGCGGGGGCTTTGCGAAAAAGCCGATTCTGCCATCCATGGACGTAACGGGCAGCGTGGAGGCCTTTGGCTATGGCTGGCTCCATATCACGATCAATACGCTGCTGCCCCATTGCCGGTATCAAAGCCCAAACTGGCTCAGCGATACCATTCGGCGGCTGCTGGACAGCTATGAGGCGTGTGGAAAGGAATTGCCGTTTTTTGAGCGGGCCATGCTGATCATTGATGAGCATACCGCCATGGAAGGCCGGCATATTTTCGATCAGGACAACAAGGGGTGGAAGGCGGTCAGCAACGCCATCAAAGGAAGACTTATTCCGGATGATGACCAGCATACGCTGGCAGTCGCCCTTCTTTCTACGGCAGTGCAAAGCCAGGAGTGCTGTCATATCACCGTCCTGCCCCTGTCCGATGCTCATGACTTTTTCTCCGCACATTCCAGTGACTATGCCCTCGGAAACTTCTATTTCGGTGGATGGTGCTGATGGGCAAAGCAGGTGAAAAAGCTGCGAAAACACCCAACAGATTGCTGCCTGATTTCAAGCGCCTTGGAGCTGCTTTGCAGCGCGGCTGGCCTGTTGGGTGTCAGCGGGCTTGGAAGGCTTGAAACAACAGCTTTTTTGAGAAGTGTTTTTGGCCGGTTTTCGCATACTGACCTGTCTACTATGTGGGGGCAACAGGCTGCGCCCACATAGCGGCTCGTAAGGACGCCGAAATTGTTCTTGCGCCGTTTTCGGCGCAAGGGCGATTTCGGCGTTCGCAGGAATTGGGAAGGGAGTGGTTCATGTGTGCTTATGAGCGTAAGAGATATGGATGTTCTGAGGCTTCTCTGCTGGTGTCAAAATGTGCATCCCGATGATTTGAGCAGTATCTCTACAGAAACAGAGCGTGAAAACTTGATAACGCTGGGCTTGATCAAACGCCATCAACGAAGTGACACGCTGCTTCTCACAAACGGCGGTAGAGCCTTTTTGCAGGCAGCCTTAGAGGGTGATGTTCCAAACTTGACGCTCTCGTACCATGATGCGGCGATTGAGCGGCGTGTGCGGCTTTCCTCTCTGATGATGACTGCTTACCATGCGGGGATCAATGTATTCACAATAACAGCGAACAGTCTGGCGGAGCCTTCCACGCTGTTTATTACTGCGATTACAAGAAGCCGCGGACACAATCCATGGGGCAGCGCCCGCGTCGGGGCAATTGCACATCTGGGCAGCACTTACTACGCGGTACATTATATCTATTCTGGAATCGGCCGCATGGCGGTCAATGACGAACTGGCAGCGTTTCATAATCACACCAATTTCGGCAAAGACACGCAGCGCGCCTTTCTTTTTGCCGGAGCTTCCTACGCTGACATCATAGAGGAACTCAAGGCGCGTGATGAAAAGCGGGATGCCAAGTTGATCCGATACAGCGAAGCCTATCGGGGACTTCACTATCCCGTCCATCTGCTCTCCTGTGATGAAACAGGCGCGCGTCAGCTTCAAATTATGGCTGTTCCGGACTACCGCATGAAGATTTCAAAGCTGATGCTGCGCTCTGCTTACCGCCCTCCGCCGGAGGATGCTCCCGCATGGGATGCCACCTACCAGAACCGTCCCTTCGTCATTGGAGCGGATATGAACCTGCGGCGGATCGACGCCGCCATCGCAAGCGCAAAAAAGAGGGGATGCCTGCCGATTTCACTGGCCGCCTTAGACGCTCAGGGTGACGCGGTGCTGCTGCGGCGCTATAAAGATACCGGCTACGCCGTCATCTATAAGGTGACAGAGAGCGTTCTGACGGAGCTGTTTGGCCGTCCGCCGTCGCTCTATCTTCCCCCTTGCACACAATATCTGACGAAGAAAGGAGCCGTGGTGGATGCCCCGCTTATCCAAGTTGATCGAAAAGATAGAGGATCGCCTCGCAAATAAATGGGGCTGCTGGTATGAACGAAATAAGGCCCGCGTGCCGCTGTATGCGGTGCTGGGCGGCATCGGCTGGTATCTCTACGGAATGTTTCTCAATTCCCTCAAGCTGGGAAAGGAATCCGTATTCAACACCACCGGTGAAGTGATCGAGAGCATTTGGGTATTCAACCCCTTAAAAAATCTCTTCGCTGTTTTTACGCCCTTTGGCCTTGGCGTTTCCGCCTTCATTGCCCTTATGGTCTGCCTCATTACGAAAAAAGGCTACAGCTGGTTTTCAGGCTACAATTTTACCCGGGACGCCCGCGGCTTTGATATCCTGCCGGACGGCACTCACGGCACCTCCGGATTTGCGACAAAAAAGGAGCTTGCTGAGCATCTGGAGCTGGGCAGCGCCGAAGAAGTTACCGGAATGCTCCTTGGACGCATTAAGGCGCGGCCGGATGATCCGGAAAAATACGCTACCTACGTGGCGCACCGCATGAAGCCCGGGGAAAACAATAATATCCTCTGCATCGGCGCACCCGGCTCCTATAAGTCCAGAGGCTTTATCATTCCCTTCCTCATGGGCTGCGCGCAGCGAAGCAGCGGCGGACACCCTGAATCCGTTGTCGTGACCGACCCCAAGGGCGAACTCTTTGAAAACCTTGCACCATATTTTCGGGAGCATGGCTTCTATGTCAAGGCGGTCAATTTCCTCGATATGGCACACTCTGACGGTTGGAACTGCCTTGCGGGACTGGAAGCAAATCCGGACCTTGTAACCACCGTGGCCAACACCATCATTCAAAATACCTCCGGCCCCAAGGAGGCGGATGACTTCTGGAGCCGTGCGGAATTGAACCTCCTGATGGCGCTCATCCACTATGTCTGCAATCTGAAGGATGCCCGCGGCAATCTTCTTCCGTTGGAGCAGCGCAGCCTCGGAGACGTCTATAAGATCCTCGCCTATAAAAGCGTCAACGAGATCAACCGCATCCTTGCGGAGCTGCCGCCGGAGCATCCTGCCAAGGGACCACACGGGCTCTTTCTGAAGGCGAGAGAAAACCTCTGGGGCAATATCATCATCGGCCTTGGCAACCGTCTCGCGGTCTTTCAGAATCCGCTGGTGGACAAGATCACCCGCAACCACGATGTAGACCTGCTTCTTCCCGGGCAAAAGCCCTGCGCCTACTTTGTCATCATCTCCGCACAAGATAGCGCCTATCGATTTTTAAGCTCCCTCTTTTTCTCCCTGACCTTCCCGCAACTATCCAATTACGCCCGTCTCCACGGAGGACGGCTTCCCGTTCTGACAAACTTCTGTTTGGAGGAATATCTCAATATCGGCTATATGGAGGGCATCTCCGATGTTTTCAACTCCATCCGCGGCTTCAATATGTCTGTGCAGGTGGCGGTGCAGTCCCTCTCCCAATGGCAGGAAAAGTATCCGGGGAAGGAATGGGAAAATCAGCTCGGCTCCTTTGACATGACCCTCTACATGGGCTGCAACGATATGACGAGCGCGGAATACTTTGCTAAAAAGTGCGGTAAGGTCACGATCTCCGTCACCAACAATCAGTTTCCCTTGGCACCGCTGTTTTCTCCCATCTACAGTACCACCCGCCCCTATTCCCAGACGCGAAGCAACACCCAGCGAGACCTCCTCCAGCCCGATGAATTCCTGCGGCTCAATAAGTTTCTCTGCATTGTGATGTTCAACCACTATAAGCCCGCCCAGCTCTATAAGATCATGCTGGAGGAACTGCCGGAATACAAAAAGCTGAAAAAATGCAGCGTCTTTGACTATGTGCCGGAATGGAAAAAGAGAGAAGAAGAGGGTGCAAAGCGTCGCACGGCAGGAAATCGCACATCGGCCGCTGCAAGGAACACATCGTCCGCTCCGCCCGCACCACAGCCGTCGCCTGCATCGGGGAAACGGCCGGATATGCAGCCCCAGACTTCTCCCACCGAAGAAGCCGCAGCCAGCGGAAGCTCCTGCGGAAATGACAACATGACTCCGGAGGAAATTGGTCTTGTGGAGATGACCTGCGAAGCTATTCTGGAAGGCGATGACCCGGAACTGGAAGAGATGGACGATCCCACGCGCATTCCACCCGGGCGCGGAATATAAAAAAGAGGTCGAGCAATCGGCCTCTTTTAAAGAAGATATTCCATTGTCAGCGTGCTGTCTGACCGTACTCTCGCTTTATGGCGTCAATAGAAACGACCCATTGCCTATATCGAAAAAGAAAGAGGAGGTGCCCGTTATGAGGGCAGCGAAAATGAAGGAGCGTCCAACTTTCCAACTGATGTGCCAGACAGATGTGCAGAGTATTTATCATATGCAGATGCCGCGCTGGTTATTTTCTGATCCACGTTACTGCGAGATGAGCCTGGATGCCAAGGTGACCTACACCTTTCTCTTAAACCGTTTCCAGCTTTCCCGCAAAAACGGTTGGGTCAATGACCGCGGCGAGGTCTTTGTGATCTTTCCTCGCAAAGCGCTTGCCAAAGAGCTGCGCATCTGTGAGCAGCGGGTCACGGCGGCTTTTAAGAAGTTGGTGGAGCTCAAGCTGGTATGGGAAAAACGCTGCGGGCGAGGTGATGCCAATCAGATCTATCTTGCCCGTGTCACACCGATCGAAGATCCGGACTATTCCTGTGCGCCGTTTATCACAGAGGATGAATCGGAAGTACGCGGTTCAAGAACCTCGGATCTGGAGGGTCTTGCTGATGGGAAACCTTCAGCAGCATGCCAAGAACCGCAGAATCTGCTGTCCAAGAATCGTGAAGATCGCGCTTCAAGAACTGCAAAATCCGCGTTCCCAGAACCGCAGAAATTGACGCCAAGTAAGAAAGAAAAAAGAAAGATTGATCAAAGTCATATGGAAGTCCGTCCGTCTGTCAGAGCCCCGGAGCAGGACGGACGGACCGACGGGGACGCAGAAGAAGAACTTTTGGATATTTTGGACGGCTGCGAGCTTGAATGCTTCGCACTGGAAACCGCTCTGGTGTTTGAAAACGCCATTGAGCGGCTTTTTTATGCCGACAGCTTCCGTATTGGCAATGCCACGCTTCCGCAAAGCCGCGTGCGGGCAAAGCTCAGACGGCTGGACGGCATGATCCTGCGGGAGGCAGAGAGTAAGCTCCGCGCCAATCAGGAGCGGAATGTAAAAAACAGCACGGCCTACACCATGGCGGTGCTGTTCAACTGCATTGCCGAAAGTGAGAGCGATCTTATGATCGACCCATATCTCAATACCATCTGCGCGGCCGTTTGAAGGGAGGGAAAACAATGCTGCTATCCAACCAGCAAAAGTATATCCTCGAAATACTCAAGGAGTTTAAGTACCTGCGTGTCCGCCAGCTCTATGCTCTGGTGCAGGCCCATTACCGTACACAGGGAATCAAAATTGACGAAAGACGCATGGAGATCATGCTTCGCCAGATGCGCACAGGCACCAATTATGTCTGGCTGCGGGGTGATGTGGTTTCTTACGGAGACCGCAGGATAGACCCTCGGCTTTTGGAAGCACTGGACGTTATGCTGGAGCTTACGAAGGCGCAGCCCGGATTTTACTCGAAAGACGGACTGCATGAACCCTTTCTCCTGCGCTTTACCGGAAACGGAAAGGGGGCCGGATACCTTTTCAGCGTGGCATGGCTGGACGCCGCTACTCACATTGCAACCGTCCCCCGTATGAAGGGCGAGCGGATCATCTGGATTTCCGAGAGCGGTTCCTTTGGAGAAATCGATCTGCCCCGGCATCACTTTTTCGCCGCCCGACAGAAGGACGGTACTCATCGCTTTTTTGGCTCCAATGAGCCGGAAAAAATATAACACTTAGGAGGAACATTGTATGGCAAGGAAAAAAGTCACCCCGGAAGAAGAGATCGTAAATACTGCCGTTGAAGGAACCGCTCTGGGGAGCGTCCCTGCGGATACCGCGCCGCCTGATGAGACAGGCGCAGATAGCGGAGACTTTCCCGCAGAGTTGCCGGAGGGGGATTTGCCTGCGGAGGAAACGGCAGAGCAGTCGGAAACGCTTCCTGCAATGGAGGCAGCCGAGGCGAAACCGCTTGGACTTTCCACAGAAGAGAAAACTGCATCCCAAGACGAAAGCGATACCGCAGAGGAGCGAGTGGAAGAAGCGGAACTGCACGAAGAGATGTCGGAATTTCTGGATGCAGAGGAGAATTTGATTTCAGATTTGCCCACTTCTGTTCCGCAGGTTTCTGAGGCCGATGAAGCGGACTGGGGCTTTGGGGAACCGGTCCCGGAAGAAGCCGCAGCAGAAGCCGCGGAGGATGAATACCTGGCAGCAGGTAACTCTGAAATGCTTGATGCATCGGAGGAAAAGAGCGAGCGCACGCTCTTCTACGAGCTGGACTTCAATGAACTGGATCGGGGGCTGAGCGAAGAGGAGCGGAAGGAATGGAACTCCATCTATGCCTCTTTCCGCGGCCGCAGCGCCATTACCGGAACGATCATCGGCGTGGATCTCTACGCAAGATACCTTCCGCGCAGTGAGGCAAGAATGCTTGAAAACAGACGGGAGCTCTGTGCCGTTGTGGTGCCGTATCGCATCCCCATTCTGATCCGCGAGTCCGAAATGTGGGAGCTGGGAGAGGAGCGACCCGACTTCGTGCTTCGAAATATGGTGGGGGCCAGCATCGATGTGATCGTCACCAAGGTGGAGCGTACCGCTAACCGTGCACAGGCGTCCCGCCGTCAGGCCAGTCGCAGCCAGCGCCGCTTTTTTGCTGCCCGTGAGGATCTTCATGCTGTCGGTTCCCGTATTACCTGCAGGATGCTGGCGGTCGGCCCCCGCCGCTGCCTTGTGGACTGCTATGGCTACGACCTTGATATGACCCAAAGAGAGATCCGCTATGCGGCCATCCCGGATCTTCGCACGGAGTTCCACCCGGGCTCGGAGATCGACTGCATTGTAAAGGAGTATCACCCCCGTACCGGCGAACTGATCGTCTCTGCCAAGGAAACGGAGGTCAATCCCTTCTTTGGTGCGGAGGAGCGTCACCCTGTAGGCTCTCGCCGCTTTGCGATGATCTCCGGTAAATATGGCGGCGGCGTGTTCTGCAACCTCCCTGATGGCGTGACCTGTATGTGCAACTACTCCTATCAGCACGAGGATGCGGACTTCATGGTGGGCGAGCACGTCATGCTGATGGTGCAGCGCTACGATCAGGAAAAGCTCCAGATGTACGGCAAGATCATGAGCAAGTGGTGATCTTTCGTAAACGTCTTGGATCTTGAAATCTGTTTGCAATTTGGTGATGCTGTTTTTGCTCTGTGTGCAGTACTTTCTGAACGTGCGAGGCGGAGGTGGTATCACTACCCTCGGAGCGTTTTGCATATTCTCGAAACGCCGGACGGCCGCTTGTCAAAGCGACTAACTTGCCATTTTCTGAGGTCGGGTGGTCATCATTGATTCCAATGGTGCAAAATGTGCTTGACAGGTACAGTCTACTTATGATAGACTTCAAGTATCAGAAGTCTATCATAAGTAGACCCGCGAAGAAAGGGGGCACACATGGACGGTTACAAACTGGGCGTTGTTGAGACGCGTTTTGCAGAACTCATCTGGCAGCACGAGCCGCTGACCTCCGGTGAACTGGTGAAACTGTGCGAACAGGAGCTGCAATGGAAAAAATCCACGACCTACACAGTTTTGAAAAAACTCTGCGAACACGGTATCTTTCAGAACGAAAACGGCACGGTCACTTCGCTTCTCTCACAGGAGGGTTATAACGCCGTACAGAGCGAGAAATTTGTGGAGGACACCTTCGACGGTTCCCTTCCCGCGTTTCTGGCGGCTTTTACCACGCGGAAATCTCTTTCGGAGAAGGACATTGCGGAAATTCAGCGCATGATCGACCGCTGCGGAAAGGAGTGAGACCATGGCTGCCGTCTTTTTGAAGCTCTTGAATCTGAGCATTTCCGCAAGCTGGCTGGTGCTGGCCGTGCTGGTACTGCGCCTGGTATCAAAGCGTTCTCCCAAGTGGATGAATGTTCTGCTCTGGGGCATCGTCGCGCTGCGGCTTGTGCTGCCATTTTCCATAGAGAGTGCGCTGAGTCTGATCCCCAGTGCAGAAACGGTCAGTCCCGTGGCCGTGCAGTCTGCTCCCGCGCCGACCATCACCAGCGGCGTGAGCGTCATCGACAATGCTGTGAATCCCTCACTCAGCGAACATTTTGCCGCCGTGCCGACAGCCAGCGTCAACCCGCTCTATGTCTGGACGGAGATCGCAGGCTGGGTGTGGCTCATCGGCCTTGGAGCCATGCTGCTCTATGCGCTCGCAAGCTATCTTCGGCTGCGCCGACGCGTGAGCGTGTCGCTCCCCATTCAGGATAACATTTATCTTTGCGATGCCATTTCCTCGCCGTTTATCCTCGGTGTTGTAAAACCACACATCTATCTGCCATCCGGGCTGGACGAGGTGCAACGGCAGAATGTACTCTCGCATGAGAGGGCGCATCTCGCGCGGCGTGACCACTGGTGGAAACCGCTGGGCTTCGCGCTGCTTGCGGTTTACTGGTTCAACCCCGTGCTGTGGCTCGCCTATACGCTGCTCTGCCGCGACATTGAACTGGCCTGCGATGAGCGGGTGATCCGCACGATGGACGAGAGCGCCGTCAAGACCTATTCCACGGTGCTGCTTGCGTGCAGTATGCCGCGCAAGGCAGTCATCACCTGCCCGCTGGCGTTCGGTGAAGTTGGCGTCAAGGAGCGTGTGAAGAATGCACTTCACTACAAAAAGCCCGCGTTCTGGGTGGTCGCGGCGTCGGTCGCCGTGTGCGTCGTTGTAGCGGTGTGCTTTCTGACGAATCCGCCTACGGATACCGACGCCGCCGGACTGGTCGGTTTCCATCGGGAACAGGTCACTTATGCCGATGTAACGGACGCAAGCGGCGCGCAGCCATCCAACGTCCAGTTGACGGCGGAAGAAACGGACGCCGTCTACGCTCTGCTGGATGCCCTGCAATACAAACGCCTTGGTGCTGCGTCAGCAATGGAGGACTGCTATGCAAGGCTCTATTTTATCAGCGCCGCGGGCGAACGCTGCGAGATCATGCTCTCTGAGCGTGAAATGCTGGTCAACCCCATTACTGACGGCAAGACAGCGCGGCTCTATGAGCTGCGTTCCGGAAGTACGGAGTTGAGAGACTATCTGTTTGGATGTATTGGCGCAAGCGAGCCGGCAGAGGAGGAAATGAAAACCATGACCGAGCCGACGCTGTCGCTGACGCTCACCGTTCCCGCTGCATGGGAGGATATTGCAGAGCTCTCCGCCTGCGACAAGGGGACTACCTATCTGGGATATGGGATCATGCTGTTCCATCTGTCGGAAAAGAACGCGCTTGCGGCGTATCCCGACGGGGGAATGGGCAACGTATGGTGGCTGGTCGCTATGAGCTGGGATAATTTCAAGGAATGGAGGGGCTATGACGCACTGCCTGTCCCCGAGATTCTCGGCATCGCCGAGTATGTCCTCGGAGCCGATGATGAGTATGTGTATCTGCTGGTGTTGCCGTCCGATGTGCAGTTCCTGTTAAACGATCCTGTCAGCCAGCGCCAATACGAGGCACTGCAAAGCGACTCACAAGGCGTACTCACGCGATTTTTGAAGGACAACGGAATCCACATAAATGACATGTGCCCTGCCTCCTCCGTGTTTTCGCCCCCTGCGCGCGGCGGTGCGGCTATCACGACCGGCTACGCTGCCTACGACGCGCTGCTCGCCGAGATCAGCGGCCTGCGGCGCTCCGGCGCGAGCGAGGTGCAGACCGACTTCAGCCACGATCTTCTGTCCGTGAACGACTACTACCAGACGCCCGGCTGGCTGCTGCGTGATCTTGACGGTGATGGGATCCCTGAGCTGCTGCTCGGCGCGGACTGGGGCGACGGCCATACCGTGATCTTCAATATTTACTGCCTCGACGGCGCAAAAGCCGTTCGCGTCGTGGACGGCTGGAGCCGCAGCCGCTGGTACCTCTGCACCGACGGCAGTCTCGCCCACGAGGGCAGCGACGGTGCGAGCGAGGGGACCTACTCTTACTACCGCTATGAAAACGGCGTGCTGCGGCATTTGGAAACTGTGATTTCTTTAGACGGCTGGCTCTACTCCGATACGACCGACCACTATGTTGGCGGCAAGGGCTTCCGCCCTGTCAGCGAGGACGAGGCGAACGCGGTGCGGGAAAAATATGCCCACGAAACGCTGTCTTTTACGCCATTTGTGGTATGAGGATAGATAGTGTGGACTGTGGCGCAAGGTTGCAGCTCGCCAGTCCTCTACGGATATTACAGCCTCTGACCCACTTTTGACCCAGAACGCGAAAAAAGCGGGCAGGTCTGGACGGAAACAATGGAAAATCCGCCGAGCGAACGGCGGCAAAAAGCACAAATCGGAGTCGAAATGGCTCCGATTTGTGCTTGAGACAACCTACGGACCTGCAGAGATTGACAAGGTAGCGTCAGCTCGTACAATCTGATTTGATCATACCCACAGTCGCTTTGGCTGTTGGTATTTTCTGTTTGAACTCCAAAAGCTTTGCAGAACTCAAGGAGCCTAAGCCTTCACCGCGTCCAGGTATCTTTTCTTTTTGCGGTGTGTATTCGTAGCTATCCCTTTCGGGTGATATACAAGCCCTCGCGGTGATTAAGTCATGACTTTTTTCTGCTCACATTTTCGCGGCAAATCTCCAAGGCTGGGAGCGGCAATCATAATCGTACAACCAGAGCCGCGCCGCGCCGATTTTCTCAAATTATGTGACGCCGTCACAGTAAAACCGCTTGTCACGCGGTATACTATACCCAAACAAAGGAAAGGAGCTGACAGATATGGCAGCTATGAATATGAATCAGGAGCAGTTTAAGCAGTTGATCCGGGAGGAAAAGCCCGTTTTGGTGGATTTCTGGGCGCCCTGGTGCGGCTATTGCCGAAGGATCAGCCCTGCGTATGAGAAGATTGGAGAAGAATACGCGGACAGCCTCGTTGTCGGTAAGATCAACATTGACGAGGAGCCGCGGCTGGCGGGAGCCGAGGGGATCGCGGTCATCCCAACTCTGGTGCTGTACCGAAACGGAAAGGCCGTGGATTCCGTCACCGCACCCGGCTCAAAGGCAGAGATCGACCGTTTCATTCAGGAAGCCTTGGCGAAATAACGGAGGGTTCAGATATGAACAACAACCATGTTTATGATATGCTCGTGGTGGGCGGCGGCCCAGGCGGCTACACCGCCGCCCTGTACGCGGCACGGGCGGGGCTGGACACCGTCGTGCTGGAAAAACTGTCCGCCGGTGGGCAGATGGCACTGACCGAGCAGATCGACAACTATCCCGGCTTTGAGGACGGGATCGACGGCTTCTCTCTGGCGGAGAAGATGCAAAAGCAGGCGGAGCGCTTCGGTGTACGCAGCGAATACGCAGAAGTCCTCCGCATGGATCTGACGGCGGTTCCCAAGCTCTTGGAAACCAGTGAGGGGATCTTCCGCGGGAAAACCGTGGTGCTGGCCACCGGCGCAGACCCCAGAACGCTGGGCGTAGCCGGAGAGGCGGAGCTGTTGGGCCGGGGCGTGGCCTACTGCGCCGCCTGCGACGGGATGTTTTACAAGGGCAAAACGGTGGTCGTGGTGGGCGGCGGAAATTCCGCCGCGGCAGATGCCCTCCTTCTCAGCCGCGTGGCGAAAAAAGTGATCCTCGTCCACCGCAGAGACGCCCTGCGGGCCACCAAGATCTATCACGAGCCGCTGGCACAGGCCGAAAATGTGGAATTCCGTTGGAACAGCGTCGTTTCCGCGCTGCTTTCCGGGGACAGGCTGACCGGCGTCCGCCTGCGGGACACCGTCACCGGTGAGGAAAGCGTGGTGGACTGCGACGGCGTATTTGTCAGCGTGGGCCGACAGCCCGCCACGGCGCTGGCGGTGGGTCAACTGGCGCTGGACGGCGGCGGCTATATCGTGGCCGGAGAGACCACGGAAACCAGTATTCCCGGCGTTTACGCCGTGGGCGACGTGCGGACGAAGCCCCTCCGTCAGGTGGTCACCGCCGTGGCGGACGGCGCAGTGGCAGTCCACATGGCGGAAAAATATATCGCGGAAAACCGATAAGGGAGGTAGATTGAAAAAGCCATGTTTAAGGTCAGGCCGGATACGACCGCAGAGGGGATGTCGACATATCTGCAAGGCAAACTGCCAGAGTGATGGCAGATAAGATAACCCATGTAAGATCGGGAGATATGTTGTCTCTCCATATCCAGTCCACGCAACAGTGAGCAACTGAACACAAAACACAGCCACAGATGTACTCTGCGGCTGTGTTTTTATGCGTTCTCAAGACTCCGGTCTCGCCCCACACCACATCGTGACCTCAACCTGAGATGACGGTACTCTGCCCTTGGGACATAAAGCAGATGAGTAAGACCATCATCTGTACGAGAATAGCTGCAATAGCTGCGGTTTGTTGCAGCTTATTCCGCGCAGAGCTCCGCCACCAGAGCGTCCATCTGCGCTTCGCTGGTTTGGTTCA
>OHAO01000725.1_pt1 | contig 24146 bp, 18 predicted proteins | sample 1577151 | NCBI WGS metagenome assembly OHAO01 (sample SAMEA3541585, study PRJEB24748) | human gut metagenome | biome: human gut; feature: human-associated habitat; material: faeces | place: China | collected 2012 | reverse complement strand
GGTATAACAAAGTGGACGACTCTGGCTTTAAGAGTTTCAATGTTATTGCCGCCACGCTTTACGAGCATTATGATGAAGTCTTGAACTTCTTTGTTAATAGGGCAACTAATGCTTTTGCAGAGTCATTCAATGCTAAAATTAAGGCGTTTAGAGCTGCTTTAAGGGGAGTAACGGATATAAAGTTCTTTCTTTTCAGACTTACAAAGCTATATGCATAATCCCCCTAGTTTATCGGGTGAGCCGTTTCTCCTTCGGTTTCGAGAGAATACTATTTCTCCATACGAGTGAAGAGAAGGCTCGTTCTCCATGCAGTTGCGTGAAGAGACAATTTCTCCGTCGTGTGCCAGTAACTCCTTTTGAGGTTTGATTTTTGATTTTGTGTTTTGTGTGGAAGGCTATCTGTAGCGAAAGCCGCTCCGGTTTCGTTTTTGTATTTTCGTCAGTTTGCGTCGTTGATTGCGTCAGTTTGAAATTTATCGTTTTCGTCAGTTTGCGTCGTCTTTGTTTCTCTTTTCGTCTGTTTGCGTCGTCTTGTCTGTGTCGTCAGTTTGCTTCAATAGCAAATGCTGTTTGTATCTGTGATAAACCTCTTCTTTTGAGAAGAATTAGTTTTTCAATTGCGAATTTAGGAAATGTTTTTATAACTTCCAAAAATTTCTCAAGAAAACTTTACGTTTTTAACGTTATTCAACACATTTCATAATTAAACACAAAATACGTTATAAGTAAAAAAAAACGCATAAAAACTAACACTTTGACCTGCATTATGCAATTAAAACCAGCCGTTTTACTTTCACACACTATTTTCTGCTTTTATTACATACCGTTTAGTGTCAATATGTCAAAAAATAGACTACAATTTGTAAGCAGCATACACTATGTAGTTTCCGTCGCCACGCAACGTGACGCTCTCGCCAAGCGCCTCGTTGAGCGTACCCTGCCAAAGTGCGGAGAAGGCGTAGGGCTGCCAACGCAGTCCGTCGCCATCGATCTGCGTGCATGAGAGATTGAAGATGCTTATCTGCTGTCCGGCGAAGGTTCTTATTGCGGTTTCGCCAGCAGCCGGGATGAACACACCGTAGTCGGTGAGCATCAGGGCGTCTACATACAGCTCGCGGCGGTAGAAGTCGAGCAGCGAGATGTTGCCCAGCGTGTGGTCCTCGCGCTTGCCCGTTGCTCCGACGTAGGCAATGCGGCGGCAACCGCGCTCCGTGCAGAACCGCGTAGCCTTCGTGAGGTCGTTGTATTCCTGCTCCTCCACCTTATATATAATGTCGGCATGCTTCGCACGAAACTCCGCCGACATCGAGTCGCAGTCGCCCACTATAGCCGTCGGCTTGTAGCCACGGCGTACGAGTTCCTCGCCTGCCGAATCGCATGCTACAAGCATCCGTGCACGCTCCATCACGGCAAGCGGAATGTGGTGCGTAGGGAAGTCGCCGCCGGCTACTATCACGGCGTCGAAGGCGTCGGGCTGGAGCGACGCAAAACTTTTGGAAATGTGTGGTTGGTTGCACATAGTTATTATGTTTTTAACTGACAGTAGTTGTTCGTCAACTGTATACTTTGTTTTTGAGCAGGCAAAAGTACGCAATAAAAAGCACTTTTTATTGCTTTTTTCTTTATATTTGCAGCACCAAATCAAACTATTCATCTATTATTCTATTATGGCTGAAGACCCGAACACTCTACACGTACTGAATCAGCAGCGCAACTGGGACACGCTCTACTTCTACCAGAAGTCGGATGTGGTGTATCAGCTGGCGTTCGCTTTCTGCGACCGCTTCATTCATTTATACAAAGACCGAACGCGCGACCAGGTGATTCAGGCGGCACGCTCCTGCAAGCAGAACATCGTCGAGGGCTTGGCTGACGGTGTGGCATCAACGGAGATGCAGCTGAAGCTGCTCAACGTGGCACGCGCCTCGCTGAAGGAGTTGCGCGAAGACTTCGAGGACTATATCAAGTCGCGCCACCTGCAGTTCTACGTTGCCGGCGACCAGCGCTACACCGATATGCTCGACTACTGCCGCCACCACAACCGCCTGCCCGACTACGCTCCGTTCTTCCAGCAGTGGAGCGACGAACAAATGTGCAACTACGCCATCACGCTCTGCCATTTCATCGACAAGATGATGATGTCGTTTCTAAAGAAACTTGAGCAGGAGTTCATCACCGAGGGTGGCATCAAGGAGCGCATGCACCGCGCCCGCACCGCCTACCGACAGCAGCAGGACGCACGCCTGAAGCAGCTGGAGGAGGAGCTGCCACGCCTGAAGCAGGCTCTTGCCGAAGCGCAGGCGGAGGCTGCGAAATGGAAGGCTGCCTTCGAGGATATAAAGCAAAGAGCGCTGAAGGCGTATTATAGGCAGGAGGCAGAGATAAAGAGGCTGAAGGAAAAGCTAGACAGCCTGGAAGGAAGCAAGGAACTTTAGAGAGGCAAGGAGAGCCGGGAGAGCTAGGTTAGCTAGGAGAGCTAGGAGCTCTAGGTTTCCTAGAAAGCCTAAAAACCCTAGAAACCCTAGAGAGCCTAGAGAGCCTAGAAATCCTAGAAAGCCCCAGCCCCCTAAAACAAAAAAGATGCCCTATGTTTCCCTAAAGCATCCAGATGAGTTATGCCTTTTTCGCAAGGCCCTTCCACTTTCTGTATCCCATGACCGCTATCACGACATACAGGCCGTACAACCCTGCCTTGAACGGTATGCCTTTCACCACATACAGATAGCAGCAGACCACGTCTACGGCTATCCAGAACAGCCACTGCTCTACGTACTTGCGCGCCAAAGCCCACAAGCCGACAAAACTGAGAGCGTTGGTGAACGCGTCGAGCAAGGGCACGGTGCTGTTGGTGTAAGCCACGAGAACGTAATAGGTAGCAGCCCATGCGAGGAGGAAGAAGCCGAGCGTGCGCAGGATAAGGCGGCGTGGGAAGAACGTTATCGGAAGCTCTTCGGAAGAACCGCCTGCAGCATCTACTGCTTTATCTGAGCCTGCAACATCTACTGCTTTATCTGAGCCATCGGCTTCAAGAGCTTTATCTGAGCCTGCAGCCCCAGAAGCCTTACGCTTCAGCATCCGCTTCCATTTCGCTCCGAACTTCCACACGGCGTAGCCGTATATCGCAGCCAGCGTGTAGTAGACAGCCATGCCAGCGTCGCCGTAGAGTCCGTGGCTCCAGTAGAGGTAGATGTCCATAGCAGGCATCACGATGCCCACAACCCAAAGCGCTATGCTCGCACGATATTCGAGGACGAGATAGATTAGCCCGAGTATTGTCGTTACAATGTCGAGCCAATGGTTTAAGAAAAATTCTTCCATTAAAAAACTAATGCATTTCTTTAGCTATAGTCGGCGGACGGCGGACGCAACCCGATCAGACGGCGGACGCAACCCGATCGGACGGCGAACGCGATCCGACGACTTATAGCCTACTTTTTATCGACATACCGCGAAGGTATATCCGCTTAGAACTTCAGCGTTACGGTTCCGAGGCAGTTGAAGCCAGCCATCGGGATGTAAGCCACGGTAGAGTTGCGCTTGTTGTTGTTATACCAGTCGTAGTAGACGTAGCCAGACGCAGCGTAGTGGCGGTCGAAGATATTGTTGAAGTCGGCACCAAGCACCACCTGCTTCAAGCCGAGCACACGCTTAGCGAAGTTGAACGTGTACAAAGCGTTGACATTGGTCTGCGAGTAGCAAGGCAGCGAGCGCTCAGAGCTCTCGGTGTTGTCGAGATACTGCTTGCTGACGAAGTTGGTGTGCCATGTAGCGCGGAAGCCAGCGAAGTGAACGTCGACGAAGCCGTTGAGGATAGCCGATGGCGAGAATGCTATGGTAGAGCTCTTGTATGTGTTCCATACAGCAGGACCGTCCCAGCTTTCTACACACTCCTTGAAGTTCTTCAGACGGTTGCGGCTCAGAGCGGCGTTGCCCTCAAGAGAGAGCCAAGACAGCGGGCTCCAGCCTGCAGACACCTCCGCACCGAGACGGTAAGAGTCCTTGATGTTGCGTGTCAGCGACTCGCCGATGTCGCTCTTCTCGCCGGTCATTACGAACTGGTTGACGTACTTCATATAGTAGAAGTTGACACCTGCGAACCAGTTCTCGCCCTGATACTGATAGCCCCACTCCAAGTCGAGCAGACGCTCCGGCGACGGATTGGCGTAGCCGATGTTGTCGGTGAAGTTGTTGCGCTCGGGCTCGCGGTTGGCGTAAGCGATAGAAGCGTAAGCCTTGTGTCCGTTGGCGTCGTAGCTGATGCCAGCCTTCGGGTTCACGAAGAAGTAGTTCTCGTTGATGTCGATGCTCTGGTTCTTGTAGTTGCCGTCGGCGCCCTGCTCGAAGTGGTCGTTGAGTCCGTCGGTGTTATAGTTGACGTAGCGCATCTGCATGTCGAGGAACCAGTTCCAGCCGTTGCCGAACTTGCGGTTAGCCTTGAAGAACCAGCTCCAGTCGTTCTTGTTGGCGTCCGAGTCGTAGTACTTGTATCTGCCGTTGGTGAAGTATTTCTTCTCAAGAGCCTCGTCAGCGATGTACGTCACCTTGCCCCAGTGGTTGCAACGGAAGAGCTGCATGCTGAAGCCGCCCATTACGTCCCACAGAGCGTCCTTGTAGTTGACGTTGTAGAGAGCGCCGTAGTTGTTCTGTGTAAGGCCCTTCTTGCGTATAGCGTCCGACTTCACGGGCTTCAGCTCTCCATTCTTCTCGTACATCTCGTTGATGCCGAACTTAGAAGCCAGCTTTGTGTCCTTCTTGAACTCGGTGTAGTAGCCGTAGCCGTAAGTGTAGTGAGCAGTTACGGAGTGGCTCCAGCGCATGTCGGCAGGCTGCCAGGTGAAGTTGAGTATGTTGTGGCTCTGCTCGAAGTTGTCGGTAGTCTGCTTCCAGTACGATCCGTCGCGCATCTTGTAGCGTTCTGTGGTGAGCGGCTTTGTAGGATCGGCAGACCAGTTGTCGTCCATCGGTATTACAAGTTCCTCGTAGAGCGAGTTGAACTTGCCCAGTCCGTGCTTCCACATATCCTTATAGCTGTTGATGCCCCACGCCTTGAGGTCGGTATCGCCGTCGTAGTTGCACGCCGCAACGCCGTTCCACGCCTGACCCGTGTGCTCGAAGTTGCCGATGTTCTTATACGACAGCTTGAAGCGGTCGCCGAGCCAAGTCAGTCCGCCGTAGTAAGAGCCAGAGCGTCCGCCTGTGCCGTGGATGTATCCATCGGTGTTGGTCTCGTGATAAGCGCCGTCGATGATGAAGTGGTCGGCAAGCAGACCTGTAGAGAAGTTGCCTCCGACGCGATATGTGTTGAACGAGCCGTAAGAACCCGTCACCTCCACGGTAGGCTTAAGCGACGGAGCGGCTGTAGCGAGCGACACCGAACCGCCGAAGGCTCCGTCACCGTTGGTAGACGCGCCCACGCCACGCTGTATCTGCGCGCTGCCCATAAGAGCTGCGTAGCTGTTCATGTTAGCCCAGAACACGCACTGGTCTTCGGGCGAGTTGAGAGGCACACCGTCTACCGTGACGTTGATGCGGCTGCCGGCAGCGCCACGCATACGCATATAGACGGTGCCGGTGCCAACGCCGTTCTCGCTCCACGCGAGCACACCCGGTGTGCGGGCGAAGAGCCAAGGCAGCTCCTTGCCTGAAGAGGCAAAGCGCTCGAGCTCGGTCTTCTTGATGTTCTCTACTGCAAACGGTGAACTCTTCGGGGCTCTCACAGCCTTCACTACCACCTCGTTGAGGTTGTTCACACGGGTAGTGTCGAGCTTGGTCTGCTCGCCGGCGGCTTGCGAAGGGCAAGCACACGCTGCAGCCAAGGCTACTCCAATGAATTTCTTCATCTTTTAATTGTTTTAGTTATCCCTGAAAACCAAAGGATTAAAATAACACAAAAAGGGGACTTTTCATGTATGTACCTTATCGCTACGCCGGTATTATCCGGATCAGCTTTGAGGGTATGCTCTCAGACGGAAATATTCCGCCACCCCTTTGTCTACACTTTGTAGACTGGGTGCAAAGTTAACTATTTTTTGCATATCCAAACAATCCGTTTATATAATAAACCCTAAAAAATGGGCGCAGCAGTCGAAATATGAAAAATTTGTAGTAAGTTTGCATGCAATAAAGACCAGTCTGCAGCGACTGACGTGTCTTTACCAGTAATACATTATATATAATAAAGGACAAATGGGGCGTTTGAAACTCATTCTGGCTCTAATAAGCCACTATAAATATGCCATCACTATAATCATCGGTATTCTTACCGTAGGTTTCGTCGACGAGAACAGCTTTCTTCACCGCTTCCAGCTCGAAATGCAGATAAACGACCTGGAGGAGGAGATAGACAAGTACAACGCGCAGAACGAAAGCGACCTGAAAAAGCTTAAGGATATGCGAAAAGGTACGCAGGAGTTCCAGAAGATTGCTCGCGAACGCTACTTCATGAAAACCGACGACGAGGATATCTATGTGCTCAGCGACGACCCAAAGCCCGAACAAGCTAAAGAAGAACAATAATGAAACAACTAAATACACTACAAAGCACGCTCTTCCTCACGGGAGGCATACTGATGGTCATCGGAGCCGGATGCTTCGTGTTCATGTTCGCACAGCAGATTGTCTGCTGGATATACCTGCTGGGCGCACTGCTCTTCGCGGCAATGCAGGTGAACCAGGCGTACGAAGGACAGAACCCCACCATCAAGCGACTGAAGAAGATAATGACCTTCGCCGACATCTTCTTCGTGCTGGCAGGTCTGCTCATGGTAGACAGCGCAAACATGTGGCTCAGAGACTCGTTCTCCAACCCCGTGACATATTTCAACCTCATTTACAACAAGTGGGTGATGCTGCTGCTCGCAGCCGCCATCCTCGAGATGTACTCTATGCACCGCATCGCGTCGGAACTGAAGAAGGAGGAAGCGAAGGAAGACGCCGAAGAGAAGCAGGAAGAGGCTTCCGCTACAGACAAAGAATAAAAGAAGACAACAAGAAACCAACATTTTTTTTAAAACCAAAGATGATGAAGAAGCTACTCTACGCTTTACTCGGTATAATAACACTGGCATCGTGCACCAGCTCGTACAACATTCAGGGATCGTCGAACGTGTCTACGCTCGACGGACGCATGCTCTACCTGAAGGTGCTTGGCAACAACGACTTCAAGAAGATCGACTCGTGCGACGTGGTACACGGCCAGTTCCAGTTCTGCGGAACGTTCGACACGGTGCGTCTCGCCAATATCTTCATGGACGACGAGAGCATACTGCCGCTCGTGATAGAAAGTGGCGACATCACCATCAAGCTCGACAACACTCAGCAGATCGTTAGCGGCACTCCGCTCAACGACGAGCTGTTCAAGTTCTTCAACAAGTACAACCAACTGAAGAACCAGGAGGCCGAACTGCTGCACACGCACGACCGCGCCATCATGGACGGAAGCGACATGGACGCCGTGACACGCAAACTCAACGACGAGGCAATGCGACTCACCGCCGAAGAGGACAAGCTCGTAACAACGTTCGTCACCGAGAACTTCGACAACGTGCTCGGACCGGGCGTGTTCTTCATGATGACTATCGGCTACCGCTACCCCGAACTCACACCGTGGATAGAGGACATCATGAGCAAGGCTACAGACAAGTTCAAGAACGACCCGTACGTGAAGGACTTCTACCAAAAGGCTCTGGAGAACCAGGCTATCATGAACGGCATGAAGGACATGAACACAGCGCCTGCCGGCGCAGCGCCCACACAGCCGATGCCCGACGGACCGACGCCTAACCAACTGGCGCAGCCTGCTGCTGCCGAGTAACGGCGCTAAACACGATAAATAACTATCATCCAAGAAATATGAAGACATTAGTATTTGGTGGTAAGCTGGTCAACGAGGGAGCTACTCGCGTAGCATCCGTCGTTGTCGATGGAGACACCATTACAGACATTATAGAAGGTACAGAAACACCTCGTGGCGACTACGACAATATCGTGGATGCCACGGGGTGTTTTGTTATGCCTGGAGTTATCGACTGCCACGTCCACTTCCGCGACCCAGGTCTCACAGAGAAGGCGGACATGGAGACAGAAAGCCGCGCTGCGGCTTACGGCGGAGTGACAACCTACTTCGACATGCCGAACACGAAGCCGCAGACCACGACACTCAAAGCGCTCGACGCAAAGATGAACGACGCCCGAAGCAAGTCGCACGTCAACTACGGCTTCTTCATCGGAGCCACCAACGACAACATCGACTGCGTGACTGCCATCGACCCGCACCTCGTGCCCGGCATCAAGCTGTTCATGGGTTCGTCTACGGGCAATATGCTCGTAGACCGTCAGGATGTGCTGCACGAGCTGTTCGAGAAGACGAAACTGCCTATCATGGCTCACTGCGAGGACACCGACATCATCAACCGCAACATGAAGCGCGCGCAGGAGCTGTATGGCGACGACCCTGCCGTAGAACATCATCCTGAGATTCGCTCGGAGGAAGCCTGCTACGAATCGACAAAGCGCGCCGTAGCCCTGGCAGAAGAAACCGGCGCTCGTCTGCATGTGGCTCACATGACCACGGAGCGCGAGCTGCAGCTGTTCGGCACTTCGCCACGCATCACGGCTGAAGCTGTGATAGCCCACCTCGTGTTCACACAGGACGACTATGCGCGTCTCGGAACTCGCATCAAGTGCAATCCTGCTATCAAGACTGCGACCGACCGCGACGCTCTACGCCACGCTCTCACCGACGGACGCATAACGACCATCGGCACCGACCACGCGCCGCATCTGCTTAAGGACAAGGAGGGCGGCTGCGCAAGCGCCGCTTCGGGTATGCCTATGGTGCAGTTCTCGCTCGTAACGATGCTCGAACTCGTAGACGAAGGCGTGCTCAGCATGGAGCGTCTCGTGGAGCTAATGGCGCACAACCCCGCAAAGCTCTTCGAGGTATCGAAGCGAGGCTTTGTGCGTAAGGGCTACAAGGCAGACCTCGTGATTGTAAGACCCGACGCTCCGTGGACCGTTACTAAGGAGACTATACAGAGCAAGTGCGGATGGAGCCCGATGGAGGGTCACACCTACCAGTGGCAGGTGCGCACTACGATGTGCAACGGACACATTATATATAATAATTGGGCATTCGACTCGGCGAGTCGCGGTGAGGCTGTGCGCTTCAGAGAGTAGGCTCAAGCAGGGTTTATACAAATAGAAAAACAATTCAGGAAACTAACGATGTTGAAATACACCGACTACAACATCTCTACGCTGCGCCCGTACATCAACTGGATATACTTCTTCTTCGCCTGGGGACTGTCGGGCAAACCGCAGGAGGCGAAGGACAAGATGCGGGCGGAGGCTGAACAGATGCTCGACCGCTTGGAGAAGCGATACAGAACGCACGCTGCTTTCGGGTTGTTCGACGCCAACAGTGACGGCGACGATATCCTTATCGGCGATGTGCGCATGCCTATGCTGCGCCAACAGCATCCTACTCGGGAGGGCGACCCGAACCTTTCGCTCGCCGACTTCATACGTCCGCTGTCTTCGGGCGTAAAAGACCACATCGGAGTGTTCGCCACAACGGTCGACTTGGCGTTGGAGCACGACTTTCTTGCCGACGACTACCAGCGTATGCTGGCGCAGACACTCGCCGACCGACTCGCTGAAGCCACGGCTGAGGTGTTTCACATGGAGGTGAGACGGTCGATTTGGGGATATGCTCCCGACGAGAATCTGTCGGTAGCCGAACTCTTGCGCGAGGACTTCCAAGGCATTCGTCCGGCGGTGGGCTATCCGTCGATGCCCGACACAAGCGTCAACTTCATCATCGACCGGCTTATCGACCTCAAGCAGATTGGCATCCGGCTCACAGAGAGTGGCGCCATGAAGCCTCATGCGTCGGTTTCGGGACTGATGTTCGCACACCCGAAGGCGCACTACTTCGAGCTTGGACGCATCGGCGAAGACCAACTGCGCGATTATGCCCGACGACGCGGACTGCCGGTTGAACTGATTCGCCGATTCTTGAAGTAGAATGCAGGACAACGGTTCGGTCCGAACTGTTATAAATTCAATAGAAACGGTTGTGGGTTCAATAGTAACGAAGCAATCGAAAGTAAAGTTTAAAACAATGATAGCAAGAATATCAATACTCATACTGCTGCTCACGCTGCTGCCCGACCTGTACATCTACATGCGCTATCTGCGCCAACGCAGAGACATAACGCTGTGGATGCGCCTGTTGTGGTGGGTGCCGGGAGCCGCTATGCTTGCATGCACAGCTGCCTATTCTATGATGCGCAACTTCGCACCGAATAACCTCACGCTCTTCAACGTGTATCTGTTCATGATAGGTCTGCTCATCGTGCCGAAGGTGATTTTCACTCTGGCTTCGCTTGCAGGCATGGCTGTGAAGCGACTGCTGAAGCAGCGCAAGAACTGGGGCAACCACACAGGATTGGTGCTTGTGCTCGGATGGTTATACGTATTGTTCATGGGAACGATGGTAGGACCCGACCAGCTGCACGTGAAGCGCGTCACACTCGAGTTCGACAACCTGCCGCAAGCCTTCGACGGCTACCGCATAGTGCAGATCTCGGACATGCACCTCGGTTCGATGAAGCAGGAGTTTGCACGGCGCATAGTGGCGCAGGTGAACGAACTGCATCCCGACGCGCTGCTCTTCACCGGCGACTTGCTCAACATGCGTCCGCAGGAGGCTGTGAGCTTCACTGCCACGCTGATACATCTGCATCCTGTCGACGGCATCTTCTCGGTTCTCGGCAACCACGACTACGCCGACTACGTTAAGACTGCCACCGCAGAGCAGAGAAGTGAAATGGAACGCCTGACGCGCTCGCTGGAAGGCTCGATGAACTGGGACTTGCTGCTCAACGAACGCCGCATACTGCGCCGCGGAGCCGACTCTATAGTGATAGCAGGAACTGAGAACGACGGACGCCCGCCGTTCCCGGCGAAGGCCGACTACCGCAAGGCGCTGCACGGAATATCGCCGAAGTCGTTCGTGATAATGATGCAGCACGACCCGTCGGCTTGGCGCCGACACATTCTGCCGCAAACCAAAGCGCAACTGACGCTGAGCGGACACACGCACGGCGGACAACTCTCGTTGTTCGGCTGGCGACCGACAAGCGTCGTGAACACAGAAGATGCCGGACTCTACAAAGAGGGCAACCGCTATCTGTATGTGTCTACAGGCGTTGGCGCCTTCATACCGTTCCGCTTCCACATGAAGCCTGAGGTTGTGGAAATCATATTAAGAGTAAAAAAGAGCCCCTCCCAACCCTCCCCATCGGGGAGGGCTTAGCAAGGTCAAGAAGGCTTAGAGAGGTTTTATAAAAAGGCTTAGAAAGGCCCAAGAAGGCTTAGTTCGGCTTATAAAATAGAATAAAAAAACAAGTTATGAAATATCTGTATCGTACATACCAACTCCTGATAGCTCTCCCCTTGATAGCTATCTATACCGTCATAACAAGTCTGATAGTGATAATAGGTTGCTCATTGGGCAACGGCCACTTCTGGGGCTACTATCCTGGCAAGTGGTGGGCGCAGTTCATCATACGCATACTCATGCTGCCGGTGAAGGTTGAAGGACGCGAGAATCTTGTGAAAGGACAATCGTACGTGTTCGTCGCCAACCACCAGGGAGCGTTCGACATCTTCCTCATCTACGGCTTCCTGTGCCGCAACTTCAAGTGGATGATGAAGCGCCAGCTACGCCAGATGCCGTTCGTAGGCAAGGCGTGCGAGGCTGCTCACCACATCTTCGTAGACAAGCGCGGCGCAAGCAAGATACGCGCCACATACGACAGCGCACGACAGACGCTGCAGGGCGGCATGTCGCTCGTTGTATTCCCCGAGGGAGCGCGCACGTTCACCGGACACATGGGCGTATTCAAGCGCGGCGCATTCATGCTCGCCGACGACATCGAGCTGCCCGTAGTGCCGCTCACCATCAACGGCTCGTTCGACGTCATGCCTCGTACACGCGACATGAAGTGGGTGATATGGCATCCGCTGCGCCTCACTATCCACAAGCCGATACAGCCTATTGACAAGGGCGCGGACAACATCAAGTATCTTGAAGAGGAGAGCTACAAGGTGGTGATGAGCGGACTTGAGGAGAAATATCAGGGTTTTGTAGAGAATCCCGACCAGTAAGACGCATAAAAACACGTTTTTTAACGCAACAAGCACACTTGTGTCGAATACATTTCGTACATTTGCATTTTAGTTGACCAGTTGACAAGTAAACGAGTTACAAGTAGACGAGTTACGAGTTGACAATGTAAAACCATTTCAACAACAAGACTATGAACAAAAGCGACAGTATCGTAATCATACCGACATATAACGAGAAGGAGAACATCGAGAAGATAATACGCGCGGTGTTCGCACTTGAGAAGTGTTTCCACATTCTTGTAATCGACGACGGCAGTCCCGACGGCACCGCAGCCATCGTGAAGCGCCTCATCAGCGACGAGTTCGCCGACCGCCTCTTCATCCTCGAGCGCAGCGGCAAGCTGGGCCTCGGCACAGCCTACATCACAGGCTTCAAGTGGGCGCTTGAGCACGGCTACGACTACATCTTCGAGATGGACGCCGACTTCTCTCACGACCCCAACGACCTGCCGCGCCTCTACAGCGCCTGCCACGACGAGGGCTACGACGTGGCTATCGGTTCGCGCTACGTGAGCGGCGTAAACGTTGTCAACTGGCCTATCGGTCGCGTGCTTATGAGCTACTTCGCTTCGAAGTACGTGCGTATGGTTACGGGCTTCAAGGTGCACGACACCACAGCCGGCTTCAAGTGCTACCGCCGCTGCGTGCTCTCGTCTATCGACCTCGACAAGATTCGTTTCAAGGGCTACGGTTTCCAGATAGAGATGAAGTTCACTGCCTACAAGATGGGCTACAAGATAAAGGAGGTGCCGGTAATCTTCGTCAACCGTCGCGAGGGCGTGAGCAAGATGAGCGGCGGAATCTTCGGCGAAGCGTTCTTCGGCGTGATGCGACTCAGATGGGACGGCTGGTTCAGAAAGTATCCTGAGGCGAAACACTAAACCACCCACCCTATTCCTATGGAAATAAGAGAAATCAGTAATGTATATACAGCCCTGCCTCAGTGCGGGGCTTTTTTGAAAGCAATCAGCGACGAGTCGGTGAGGCATGTATTCCTTAGTGGACTACTTGCCTCATCGGCTTCTGTGTTTTTCTCAGCCGTAGCCGAACGAGTTAACGGAAAGAAAAACGCAAAGCCCAAAACTCAAAATTGCGACGCTCAGTCGCAAAAACTCAACATTCAACATTCAACATTCAACACTCTTACTGTTGTTTTCGTTCTGCAAGACAATGAGGAGGCAGGCTACTTCTACCACGACCTCACGCAGATACTCGGCACCGACAACGTGCTGTTCTTCCCATCGTCGTATCGTCGTGCGGTGAAGTACGGACAGCGCGACGCCGCCAACGAGATATTGCGCACCGAGACGCTGAGCCGACTCTCTGCACAGACTGCCGGCGACGCCTTGTATGTCGTCACCTGTCCCGAGGCGCTCAGCGAACTTGTGGTGTCGAAGCGCCGCCTCGACGAGCGCACCATCAACATTGCCGTGGGCGACATCGTCGACTTTGCTGACCTTGGACGCAAGATGCGCGAGTTCGGCTTCAAGGAGGTCGACTATGTCTACGAACCGGGGCAGTTCGCCATGCGCGGAAGCATCATCGACGTCTACTCTTACTCGTCGGAGCTGCCGTTCCGCATCGACTTCTTCGGCGACGAGGTAGACACCATACGCACGTTCGAGGTGGCAGACCAGCTCTCGAAGGACTCGAAACAGCAGGTGCGCATCGTGCCCGAACTGGCGCAGCTCACAGAAGAAAAGCAGCCGTTAACGTCGCTTCTGCCCAAAGACGCTCTGCTCGTGATGAAAGACCGTCTCTACCTTTGTTCTACCATCGAGAAGATATACAACGACGGCTTCTCGCAGCAGGCTATGACCGAGCGCTTGGAGGGAGCTACGGAGGTAGAGCAGCAGCAGATAATGCGCGACATGCGCAAGGAGAACAACCTCGTGTCGCCGTCTAAATTCCGTGAGGAGATATGCCGCTTCCGCCTCGTCGAGTTCGGCGCACAGCCTTCGGGCACGCCGCAGGTGTCTATCGAGTTCCACATCTCGTCGCAGCCGCTTTTCCACAAGAACTTCAGTCTGCTCACTCAGACGCTCGACGACTATCTCTTGCAGGGCTACCGGCTCTACATTCTCGCCGACTCGGAGAAGCAGACGCAGCGCCTGCGCGATATTTTCGACAGTGAGGAGTTGCAGCAGATGCGCAGAAACAGGGAACACTCTCTATCTGCAAATCATAACTCTCAACTCTCAACTCTCAACTCTCAACTGAACAACTCTCAACTGAGCAACTCTCAACTGAGCAACTCCTCATCGGCGGAGCCGACAACTCAACATTCAACATTCAACACTCAACATTCAACACTCCCCTTCACCCCCGTCAACCGCACTCTGCACGAGGGTTTCGCCGACAACGATCTGCGTCTGTGCTTCTTCACCGACCATCAGATATTCGACCGCTTCCACAAGTACAACCTTAAGTCGGACGCAGCCCGCACGGGCAAGATGGCGCTCACGATGAAGGAGTTACAGGAGATGGAACCCGGCGACTTCATCGTGCACGTCGACTTCGGCATCGGCAAGTTCGGCGGCTTGGTACGTGTGCCTGTGGGCGACTCCTATCAGGAGATGATACGCCTCTACTATCAGCGCGGCGACATCGTCGATGTGTCTATCCACTCGCTCTACAAGATATCGAAGTATCGCCGCAGCGACACGGGCGAACCGCCCCGACTCAGCACGCTCGGCACCGGCGCATGGGAGAAACTGAAGGAGCGCACTAAGAAGCGCATCAAGGACATTGCGCGCGACCTCATCAAGCTATACGCCAAGCGGCGCCACGAGAAAGGCTTCGCCTACTCTGCCGACTCTTACCTGCAGAACGAGCTTGAGGCGTCGTTCCTCTACGAGGACACGCCCGACCAGCAGCGCGCCACGCACGACGTGAAAGCCGACATGGAGTCTGCCCGACCGATGGACCGCCTTGTGTGTGGCGACGTGGGTTTCGGCAAGACCGAAGTGGCGATACGTGCGGCGTTCAAGGCGGCGTGCGACTCGAAGCAGGTGGCGGTGCTCGTGCCTACAACGGTGCTCGCCTTCCAGCACTACAAGACTTTCTCAGACCGTCTGAAGAACATGCCGGTGCGTGTCGACTATCTCTCGCGTGCCCGCACGGCGAAGCAGACACGCGAGGTGCTTGCCGACCTTAAGGCTGGCAAGATAGACATACTCGTTGGCACACACAAGCTGATAGGAAAGACTGTGGAGTGGCACGACCTCGGACTTCTCATCATCGACGAGGAGCAGAAGTTCGGCGTGTCCACAAAGGAGAAGCTGCGCAAGCTGAAGACCAATGTCGACACGCTCACGATGTCGGCTACGCCTATACCGCGCACGCTGCAGTTCTCGCTGATGGGCGCACGCGACATGAGCATCATGCGCACGCCGCCGCCCAACCGCTACCCCGTGCAGACCGAGCTGGGCGTGTACGGGCATGAGATAATAGCCGACGCCATCAATTTCGAGATGTCGCGCAACGGACAGGTGTTCTTCGTCAACGACCGCATCAGCAACCTGCCCGAGATTGCTGCGCTCATAAAGAAATACGTGCCCGACGCGCGTGTGGCTATCGGACACGGACAGATGTCGCCCGAGGAGCTTGAGAAGATTCTCATCGGCTTCATGAACTACGACTACGATGTGCTGCTCTCTACGACCATCGTCGAGAACGGCATCGACATAAGCAACGCCAACACCATCATCATCAACGACGCCCACCGCTTCGGACTCTCCGACCTTCACCAGATGCGCGGTCGCGTGGGACGTTCCAATCGCAAGGCGTTCTGCTACCTGCTTGCGCCGCCTAAGTCGGTGCTCACGCCCGAGGCACGACGCCGCCTTGAGGCTTTGGAGAACTTCTCCGAACTGGGCAGCGGCTTCAACCTCGCCATGCAAGACCTCGACATCCGCGGTGCGGGCAACCTACTTGGTGCCGAGCAGAGCGGATTCATGGAGGATCTTGGCTACGAGACTTATCAGAAGATTCTCAACCAGGCTATCACCGAACTGAAGAACGACGAGTTCGCCGATATGTATGCCGAGGAGATGGCTGCGGGCAACCACCTCACGGGCGACGCTTTCGTGGAGGACTGTGCCGTGGAAAGCGACCTCGAGATGTACTTCCCCGACACTTACGTGCCGGGAAGCGCGGAGCGTATGCTGCTCTACCGCGAACTCGACAACATCAGCGATGACGATGCGCTCGACGCCTACCGCCAGCGACTCATCGACCGCTTCGGCGCTATGCCTCACGAGGGCGAAGAGCTGCTGCAGGTGGTGCCGCTGCGCCGCTACGGCAAGAGTCTCGGCTGCGAGAAGATTATTCTGAAGCAGGGCCGCATGCAGATGCAGTTCGTGAGCAACCCCAACTCTGCCTACTACAAGAGTGCTACATTTGGCAAGGTTCTTAACTACATCGCTGCCAACGCACGCCGCTGCGACCTCAAGGAAGTGAGGGGCAAGCGCTATATGGTGGTGAGCGGTGTGCCTACCGTGGGCGAAGCGGTGAAAGTGCTTTTAAAAGTAAAAGAGTAAAAGAGTAAAAAAGTAAAACAACGATATGACAACACTTCTTCTTGTGCGCCACGGCGAGACCGTCGACAATGTGCGCCAGATTATGCAGGGGCAGACTCAAGGCGAGCTGACCCCGAACGGCATCGAACAGGCACGCGCCCTCGCTGCCGAGCTGAAAGACACGCCCATCGACGTGTTCGTGTCGAGCGACCTTAAACGCGCTTTCGACACATGTGTGATACTGGCGGCTGCGCACGGCGTGGCACCCGACGCTATCGTGCAGACAAAGCTGCTGCGCGAGCGCGACTGGGGCAGCTTCACGGGCAGATATATCCCCGACCTAAAGGATGCGGTGTGGACCGACGACATAGAGTCGCTCGACGCTCTCAGGGCGCGTGCCGCAGCATTCCTGCAGTTCGTGAGAGAGAATTATGATGGAAAGACCGTGCTTGCCGTGGGACACGGAATAATGAACAAGGCAATAAGAAGCGTGCATAGCGGCACGCCGATGAACGAAACGCCACGCATGGCGAATGCGGAGGTGGTGAGGCTGGAAGTAATTAGTAATTAGTAATTCGTAATTATTAATTAGTAATTAGGAATAGTAAGAGTAACATAAGTAGCGGAGGTCTCCGGCCTCCGCAGCACCAAGTCGGACACAAATTGTATGTCTGTTTTAAGGATGCTGCGGAGGCCGGAGACCTCCGCTACTATTGTTATCTGCGGCTGCCGAAGCCACCGCCTCTTGACGATGAGGAGCCTCTTGACGAACTGCCGCCACCGAACGAAGACGAACTTCTCGACGGACTGCTGCTTCTTGAAGAGCCGAACGAAGAAGAGCTTCTTGACGAGCCGAACGAAGAAGACGAAGAGCTTCTTGACGAACCGAACGACATGCTGCTACCTCTTGACGAGCTGTCTACGGGCTTGAACGTAGAGCGCGGTGTCGACTGCATGGGCGAGCCGAAGCTGCGGTTGCTGCGACCAGAGCCGAAGCTGCTGCCAGAAGAGCTGCTGCCGCTATCCGACTGGCGCACGGTGGTGCGTGTGCTGCTCTCGCGACTGCCGAAGCCCGACGAGCCGCGGCTTGAGCCGAAGCTGCTGTTGTCGCGGCGTGAGCCAGAGCCGAATCCGTTGACATCGCGGCTTGAGCCCGAAGCTACGCCGTTGATGTTGCGACGGATGGCATTGTTGTCGCGGCGCGAGCCGAAGCCCGAGTTGTTGTTCTTCTGCTCCACCTGACGGTTGCCGCGCGAGCCGAACGACTGGCGGTTGCCGCGTCCGTAGTCGCCACGCTGGAATCCGTCGCGCATGCCGAAGTAATTGTCGCCGCGGCGCGAGCCGAACGTTCTGCCGCTATACCACGAGCGTCCGTTGTTCTGACGCCACGAGTGGCCGCCACGATAGCTCACGTACACCGCAGGACGATGGAAGTAGAAGTAGTCGCGGTGCGGATAGCGGGCGTAGATGGCGAAGTGCCAGCAGCCTGAGTGGAAGTAGAGCGGACGGTAGAAGTAAGCCGCGTCGCAGAACATGCGATACTGCCAGTCGAGCAGCACGTAGCTGAAGTCGAGGTTACGCCAGCGCCAGTAGTCGCCGTACAGCTCGTCGTACGAGTTGACGCTGAGCAGATAGTCGAGGTTTATCTCGTAAGCCGCCTCATACTGGTCGTCGGTGAGGTTCAGCTCGTAAGCCATCTTGTCGGTGAGGAACAGAGCCTGTTCGCGCGCCTGACTGTAGCTCATTGCGCCGGCTGTCACCATGAAGCCGAGCACCATTACTATTGTTGCGAAAAACCTTTTCATAATATTTCTGTTTTAAAAGTTATACATTATCTTAAGTGGCCCTCTCAGGGGGCCTCTTCAGGGGGGCCTCTTCAGGGGGTGCACTTGTCTCAAGTGCACCAACCAAGCAGGATGTGCTATGTTGGTGCAACTACTGCTATGTTGGTGCAGTTGAGACAACTGCACCCCCTTAACTGCACCCCTTGAGGTTTCCTTTCGCTTGCAAAGTTAGAACTTTATCAGAGCACGTCAAAGGGATTTTCCCTAAACGCTTGTGGGAAAATCCCTAAACAGCTTAGAGACAATCGTCGGATTCCGTACGCCGCCCGATCGGATTCCGTACGCCGCCCGATCAGATTCCGTCCGCCGTCCGATCAGATTCCGTCCGCCGTCCGATCGGATTCCGTACGCTATCCGATGACTTAACTACCGCCCCAACACAACAAACCAACCGCCCCAACACAACAAACCGACCACCTCAGCACAACAAACCAACCGCCGCAACCCTATTGTTTCATAACATTTAACGCCTCAGACGCTACATAATCAATCAAAAAAGCGTAACTTTGCACTTTAAAGGTGGCTGTTTGCACATTGTTATTATCGCACACAGCGCACTACATATCAGTAAATTAACAATAAAACACATATAAAATGGCACAAGAAGACGTTTTCAAGAAAATCGTGAGTCACTGCAAGGAGTATGGTTTCGTGTTCCCGAGCAGCGACATTTATGACGGACTGGCTGCAGTGTACGACTACGGACAGAACGGTGTAGAACTGAAGAACAACATCAAACAATACTGGTGGAAGAGCATGGTGCTGCTGCACGACAACATCGTGGGTATCGACTCAGCCATCTTCATGCACCCTACTATCTGGAAGGCAAGCGGACACGTAGACGCTTTCAACGACCCGCTCATCGACAACCGCGACTCTAAGAAGCGCTACCGTGCCGACGTTCTCATCGAGGACCAGATTGCAAAGTACGACGAGAAGATTGAGAAGGAGATTGCCAAGGCTCGCAAGCGCTTCGGCGAGAGCTTCGACGAGGCTCAGTTCCGCGCTACCAACGCTCGCGTAATCGAGCACCAGCAGAAGCGCGACGCTCTCCACGCACGCTACACAGAGGCTATGCAGGGACCTGACCTCGCTGAGCTGAAGCAGATCATCCTCGACGAGGAGATCGTAGACCCGATCAGCGGCACAAAGAACTGGACCGACGTGCGCCAGTTCAACCTCATGTTCTCTACAGAGATGGGCTCAGTAGCCGACGGCTCTAACAAGGTATACCTCCGCCCGGAGACAGCGCAGGGCATCTTCGTCAACTACCTTAACGTGCAGAAGACAGGCCGCATGAAGATTCCGTTCGGCATCGCACAGATCGGCAAGGCGTTCCGCAACGAGATCGTAGCACGCCAGTTCATCTTCCGTATGCGCGAGTTCGAGCAGATGGAGATGCAGTTCTTCGTGAAGCCGGGCACCGAGCTCGAGTACTTCCAGAAGTGGAAGGAGCTGCGCATGAAGTGGCACCAGGCTCTGGGCTTCGGCGCCGAGAACTACCGCTTCCACGACCACGAGAAGCTGGCTCACTACGCCAACGCCGCTACCGACATCGAGTTCCACATGCCGTTCGGCTTCAAGGAGGTGGAAGGCATACACAGCCGCACCAACTTCGACCTCTCGCAGCACGAGAAGTTCTCGGGCCGCTCTATCAAGTACTTCGACCCGCAGACAAAGGAGTCGTACACTCCGTACGTCATCGAGACATCTATCGGCGTAGACCGTATGTTCCTCAGCGTGATGTGCCACTCTTACAAGGAGGAGAAGCTCGAGAACGGCGAGACACGCGTCGTGCTCATGCTCCCGCCGGCACTCGCTCCGACAAAGCTCGCCGTGCTGCCGCTCGTTAAGAAGGACGGACTGCCCGAGAAGGCTCGCGAGATTGTGAACAACCTGAAGTTCCACTTCAACACAACTTACGACGAGAAGGATACCATCGGCAAGCGCTACCGCCGTCAGGACGCCGTGGGCACACCTTACTGCGTCACCGTCGACTACGACACGCTGAAGGACAACACCGTAACACTCCGCTTCCGCGACACTATGGAGCAGGAGCGCGTGAGCATCGACCAGCTCCTCAGCATCATTGAGGACAAGGTGAGCATCACAAGCCTGCTCAAGAAATTGCAGTAATAACACACTCGATAAATGAGAAAATACTATTTATTCATACTCTTCGCCATGACGACAGTCTTCGCAGCAAGCCTGTCGTCGTGCAAAGAGACTGACAACGAGGTGGAAGAGTTCCCCAACTGGCAGAAGACCAACGAGGCTTACTACGACAAGAAGTACGCCGAGGTGAAGCAGCTCGTCAATGGCGGCGCTGCCGACTGGAAGGTGCTGCGCTCTTGGAGCCTCGACGACAAGCTGGCTACACACAGCTACGACTATGTGCTCGCCAACGTGCTCAACGCCGGCACGGGTTCGGGCTGTCCGCTCTACACCGACTCGGTGAAGGTGCACTACAGCGGCCGACTGCTGCCGTCGACAAGCTACGCCGAAGGCTACATCTTCGACCAGTCGTGGCAGGGCGAATACAACCTCAGCACGATGAAACCGCGCACGTTCGCCGTGAGCGGCGTGGTGAAAGGCTTCGCTACAGCGCTGCAGAACATGCACATCGGCGACAGATGGCAGGTTTACATACCGCACCAGCTGGCATACGGCTCGTCTGACACGCCGGGCGCAGCCTACTCCACCCTCATCTTCGACATAACCCTCGTCGGCTACTTCCGCAAGACGTCTACAGCAGCCGCTCCCTCAAAGGACGGCGCAGCACAGCAGCAGACAGCGGGATACTGGGTTTACGAGTAGACAATAGATATAATAGGTAATAAAAAAGAGGATACCGCATTTGCGATATCCTCTTTTTGTATTTATAGATTCTTCACAGTGAGCTTGTCGCCGTTGAGCTTCAGCGTATAGCGTGCGCCTCGCTTCGTCTTGAACTTCAGCACCGAGTCGCCATAGCGCACCTCGCAGGGAGCACCAGCACCAGAGAGCAGCGTAGCCTCAACGAGCTTGCCGTTCTTCCAGCTGATAGACACGGTGAAGTTGCCCTTTGCGCGCAGACCGCTCACAGCGCCCTCTTTCCAAGCGTCGGGCAGCGCAGGCAGCAGGTGCACGAATCCCATGTGGCTCTGCATGAGCATCTCTGTTACACCGGCTGTTCCGCCGAAGTTGCCGTCAATCTGGAACGGAGCGTGCGTGTCCCAGAGGTTGTCGAGCGTGCCGTTCTTCAGCAGGTTGCCGTAGAGCGTGTAGGCATGGTTGCCGTCGTGCAGGCGCGCCCACTGGTTAAGTTTCCAGCCCATCGACCATCCTGTAGCGCCGTCGCCGCGATGCTCGAGCACTACGCGCGATGCCTTAGCCAGTTCGGGCGTCGTAACGGGCGACACGGTGTGGCCCGGATGCAGACCAAAGAGATGATTCACGTGGCGATGCTCGTCCTTCGGGTCGTCGATGTCGGTAGACCACTCCATGAGCTGTCCGTAGCGACCTATCTTGTACGGAGCGAGATGCTTCAGAGCGTCCTCCCACTGGCGGCGTTCCTTTGCGCTCTTGCCCAGCACACGACTTGCCTCAATAGCATCCAAGAGCACTTCGCGTATCACGGCGTGAGCGAACGTTGCGCCCTCGTCAACCGGTCCGTGCTCGGGCGATGTAGACGGAGCAGCGGTGTATACGCCGTCGGCGCGATGCCAGAGATAGTCGGCAGCGAAGTCGGCAGACTCCTTCAGCATGTCGTAGTTGTCGGCGAGGAAGTGGCGGTCGCGGGTGAAGTCGTAGTAGTTCCAGAGGTGAGTGGCGAGCCACGGACCGGCGAACGGCGAGAAGTTCCACGACATATCCTCGCTGGAAAGCGGCGATGTGAAGCCGAAGATATTGCCCGAAACGGATGTTGTCCAGCCACGTGTGCCGAAGTACGACTTAGCCGTTACGCGGCCCGGCTTAACGAGCGTGCGCATGAAGTTGAAGAGCGGCAACTCGCACTCCGGAAGTCCCGTCGGGCAAGCCAGCCAGTAGTTCATCTGCAGGTTGATGTTGTTATGATAGTCGATGCGCCACGGTCCGTCCACGTTGTTATGCCACAAGCCCTGCAGGTTAGCCGGCATATTGTCTGCACGCGACGACGAGATAAGCAGGTAGCGGCCAAACTGGTAGTAGAGTTGCTCCAGATAGTAGTCGGGCTTGCCCTGGCGGTAAGCCTCAAGGCGTCTGTTCACGGGAAGGTCGGCGGTCTCAACCGTAGCGTTGTTGATGTTCAGACGCACGCGGTTGAAGAGCTCCGAATAGTCGGCGTAATGCTCGTTGAGCAGAGAGGCGTAATCCTTAGCCGCAGCCTTTGCGAGCCAGTCGGCGGTAGTCTTCGCCGGGTCGACGCCCACATAAGCCTTCGGGTCGTTGAAGTCGGGGTCGTAGTTGGGCTTGTAGTCGGTGTCGGCAGTGATGAGGAACACCACCTCGTCGGCATCCTTCACCGTGAGCTTGCCGCCAGCGTTAGAAACCTCGCCGCCCTTAGCCACAGCCTTGATGCGCACGGCGTACTGCATGGCGTTATTGTCGAGACGCGCCAGCCAGCAGAGCGCATCGGCGCCGTCGGCCTTCATCTCGCCCGTCGAAACAGGGTTGGGAGCGTAAGAGAACACGAGGTTCTGCTTGCCGCGCTGCGACGCAGCGAAGCGCACAGCCATCACGTTGGCAGGATGCGACACGAAATACTCGCGCTCATACTGCACGCCGTCCTTGCAGAAACTCACCTTAGCAAGGGCTGAGTCGAGCGAGAGCTCACGGCGATAGCCGGTCATACCCACCGAACTCAGTCCGGTTTCTATATAGAACTCGCCGGCTGTTGTGAAGCTGCCGAAGCGGAACGGCTCCTCGGCGTCTGCCTCGTAGGGCACTACGCTGTTGAAGTTCTTGCGTGTGAGCAGCTCTACCTTAGCCCAGTCGCCCTTGGTGAAGGCGTCGCGTATCTCGCCCACCACATTAGCCGACTGCTTGTTCACATCCCAGTAGTATGAGGCGCCGCGCGCAGTGTTCGGACCGCCGCGCCAGAGCGTCTTCTCGTTGAACGTGATGCGCTCAGCCTCAACCGAACCGAGCACGTTGCCGCCGATATTGCCATTGCCGATAGGCAGCGACTGCGACTCCCATTCGGGATCGGGGTTGTTCACTAAGTCGCCGGCACGCACCAGCTGACGCTCAGTAGGCTTGCGGTCGGGGCTCGAAGCGAGCCACACAGCCTGTCCGCGCATCGTCGTCGGACGGTCGAACCAATACTTCAAGGGCGTCTTCTGCTGCGCGAAGCCGTTGGCAGAACCAAAGGCGCAGAGCGCAAGAAGCGCAAGGAGTTGTCTTTTTGCTTGCATTATGATTAGTTTTTAATTTTTAGTCTATCACCACAAAGTTACTGCAAAAAAGCGAAATAAGCAGCAATAAAGACACCTATTATAATAAAAAAGCCGTAAATTTGCAAAAATCAAAATAAAAAACTATGAACAATCTAAACAACATTACCAGCAAGTTCCTCATCGAAGGCACCGTCAGCGACATCAAGCCGCTCGGCAACGGACTCATCAAC
>OHAO01000708.1_pt1 | contig 24431 bp, 17 predicted proteins | sample 1577151 | NCBI WGS metagenome assembly OHAO01 (sample SAMEA3541585, study PRJEB24748) | human gut metagenome | biome: human gut; feature: human-associated habitat; material: faeces | place: China | collected 2012 | reverse complement strand
CAACCAAACTTAAAAGTAAGACGAAATGTAGTCAACCAAAAACATTAAACTACAAGTTTTAAATTATACCTTCACGATGACAAAAGAATACCACCGTGATAGTACAAATATTCTCTCGTGATGATAGATTTATCCCTCCGTGATGGTACAAAAGCAAGATTGTCTTTTAGAGAATAATTTTCAGTCTTACTGCGTTCAATCTCAAATCAAAGGCACTAAAACAATAGGAATTAAAAAATTAACTATCAATGATTTTCGTACCACTATAATATGTTGCACACCACCTTTCAGGTTGGCTTACACGGCTTGTTCGATATCGCATATAAATATGCAAGTCTTAGACAAAATAATAAGCTTATACCGCCCTATTTTTTTGTTAATGCAAAAAAGAGGTCAACTCACTAGAAAGCAAATTGACCCATAAACAATGAAAAACTTGAAAATTATAGGCTAGCCTTTAATATCTCAAGTACAAATTCGCGCGTAAGCGGCTTATAGCCTGTACCTATCAAGAAAACTCCATCTGCCGTTTTTTCCAAATTGGCTTCACTCAACCCTAACTCGGCCGCGTGCATTACCAAGCCCAATTCGCGCATCCAGTCTTCTAATCTTTCAAGTCCGATTGCAGCTATTTGTTCTTCCGTGCGGCCATCTGTAGCAACGTCCCACACGTTTGTAGCGAAGCGAACAAACTTAGGTAGTCCAGCCTTCATTATTCGGCGATAATAAGGTAAGCTTACGGCAGCTAGAGTCATACCATGCGTAGCATTCGTTACGCCCCCTATTGCCTGCCCAAACATATGGACATTCCAATCTCCATCTTTTCCTTTGCTTATAAGCGTATTCAAAGCCCAAGTAGCAACCCACATAATGTTAGAACGCGCCTCATAATCTTGCGAATTTAGCACAGCAATGCGACTGCTGTGAATAAGTGAGCGCATAAGCCCTTCTGCCAAATAATCGCTCGCATTATCATCTGTATTGCTGAAGTATTGCTCCATGATATGCGACATAATGTCAAAGAATCCGGCAACCATATGATACGCTGGAATAGTATAGGTAAACTCAGGATTGAGTATGGCGAATTTAGGAAAGACATTCTCTGCAAAAACGTGGCCTATCTTCAATCCTGTTGCAGAATCTGTAATCACACTTCCGCCATTCATTTCCGACCCAGTACCAACCATGGTTAGAATAGCACCCACTGGTACGACCTTTCCTTGAGGTTCATTTCTCTCTAAAAAGAAATGTATCCATGGATCCTTATCGCAATCGACAGCTACGCTGACCGCCTTTGCATAATCTATGGTAGATCCTCCACCTACGGCAAGAATAAGATCGACTTTATTGGCTTTTGCCAGATTTACGCCCTCTCTTAATTTCTCGGCCGTTGGATTAGGCATTACGCCCGCGTCTTCTACAATGTGCTTACCGCAAGTCTGCAAAACTTCAATCACAGCATCATAGATACCATTGCGTTTAATACTACCCCCACCATAGCTCAACATAATAGTAGGTCCATATTGCTTCAATTCATCTCGAAGAGCGTTCAACGCATCTTTTCCGAAATAGAGTGTTGTCGGATTAGAATACTTAAAATTACCTAGCATAATCTCTTTCGATTTTGAGTTTGTCAGAGACAAAATTAAAAAATAGACTTCAACAAACAACTTTCTCCATCATTTCTTTATCAAAACATAGCAATAACTAAGGTTTTCACAACAACACAGAGCATTTGTACTTCACGTAGAAAAAGCACGATGCATCCGAACATACTAAGCATAAGATTCATTCACTATGTTATCCGCACTTTTCCTACAAAAGGAAAAGAAAATAAGAAGTATATAAAAAGAATTAGGAAGAGATAAGATGTAAGTATAATTACGTACCTTTGCGCACAAATAATCAGTAACACAATATTGTAACAATGAAAAAAATCGTCTCTTTATTTCTGCTTCTTTTCTTGGTAACGACAGCCAAAGCTCAATTTAAAGAAGGTACGAAATACGTCGGAACGTCTTTTACCGGCCTCAGTTATAATTCCAATGAGCACCTGCGTTTTGGTGTACAAGCTGACGCAGGCTATTTCTTCGCCGATTCTTGGATGCTACACGCTAATGTTGGCTTTGAACATACACGTAAATATAATGCCCTAAGTTTGGGCGCAAGCTTACGCTATTATATTTTGCAAAATGGTGTCTATTTGAGCGCCGGTGCCGGATTCGAGCACACATCTACAGGCAACAATGACATTGTTGTTCCTTTAGAAGTGGGCTACACATTCTACCTCAATCACTACATAGCCGTTGAGCCTGCTCTCTATTACAAGATAAGTCTCAACGATTTCTCACGAGGCAGTACTATTGGCTTACGCATAGGATTAGGTTATTATTTCTAAGTGTATTCAATGACAGACATTTCGACCTTAGGAGAATTCGGTCTGATTCGCCATTTGACAAAAGACATTAAGAACACGAATGAGTCTACGCTAAAAGGCGTCGGAGATGATTGTGCGGTACTTTCTTATCCAAATAAGAGGGTGCTTGTGACAAGCGATATGCTGATGGAAGGCGTCCATTTTGATTTAGTTTATACGCCCTTGAAGCATTTAGGCTATAAAGCTGCACAGGTAAATTTCTCAGACGTTTATGCTATGAATGGCACGCCACGCCAATTGGTCGTAAACTTGGCCTTAAGCCGACGCTTTTCCATAGAGGCTACTGAAGATCTGTATGCCGGCATACGCTTGGCTTGCGAACGCCACGGAGTTGACCTTGTTGGGGGAGACACTTGTAGTTCGCTAACGGGTTTAGCTATTAGTATAACTTGCATCGGCGAGGCCGATGAGTCTGATATTGTCTATCGTAACGGAGCGCAAGAGAATGATTTAATCTGTGTTAGTGGAAATTTGGGAGCCGCCTATTTAGGCCTTCAACTAATGGAGCGTGAGAAACGCGTTTTTGAGTCGCAGCAAAAAAATGGTGCAGAGGCTGCTCAACCAGACTTTGCCGGACGTGAATACCTGATTGAACGCTTTCTTAAACCAGAAGCTCGTCGTGACATTCCAGAAATACTCCGCAAAGCCCAGATCCACCCTACTGCGATGATGGATGTGAGTGATGGACTTTCTTCTGAACTCTTGCATATTTGCAAACAGAGCAATTGCGGATGTCGCATTTATGAAGACCGCCTCCCATTAGACTACCAGACTGCTGCTGCAGCCGAAGAGTTTAATTTGAACGTCACGACTTGTGCTTTAAATGGCGGCGAAGACTATGAGTTGCTTTTCACTGCTCCATTGAGCGAATATGATAAGCTGAAAGCCATAGATGATATCCGCATTATCGGTGCGATTACAAAGAAGGAAGAGGGTGCACAACTCGTAACCCGCGATGGGCAGGAATTTCCCTTAACTGCGCAAGGCTTTAATGCTTTCCAATCTTAAAGAGAGAAAAGATAAACCCAAACACATCATAGCTTTTCTTACTTTAGACAAAACAACGAAAAGTGATCGGCGGACTAAAGCCGTCTAAGATCAAACTAAACAATGCGAGTTTGACGAATTCAGCACAAAGCAAGCTGTGTCTCGATAGTTCTTTGTACATTGATACAAGGCTTCTTTGGAAACAGATAACGAAGATGTTAGCATACTTTTTCAAGATAGAAATGTTTAAAGCAACGACAACAAGATTCGTGGAAAAGAATCATTATTAGCATGACTTCGGCCTATGACATCGTGGAACTCTAACGATATTTTCTCTTACCTGTAGGTTTTAGCATATGTTTTTATTGCATCAAAAACTTACAGAAGTCATCTGCCATACAAAACATTTCTGTAATTTTTTCCTCGGTGATAATCGCGTTTTTGTTTGTATATCAACATCTTAAAATTACAACAAGTTTTTCTAGTTCACCAAACTTATAGACACTTATAATTCATCGAACTCACGTTTTTTAGGAGAAAAGCAAGCTTTTCTTATCAAGAATTGAGGCCCATAGAATTGTTTTTCAGATTAATGTGATAGTTGGACTTAGTAAATACTCTATGTACAATTTTGAGCAAACTTTTTGGGATGCTATAAAATAAAAGCAGGAAGAAAATGTCCTCTTCCTGCTTTATGAGTGCGTAAAAGGCTATGCTTTATTCAGCATCAAGACTCCAGTCTTCTTTTGTCTTACGCACGTAAGCTGCGTATCGACGTTGAGCTGCTTCTTTTGTAGCCTTGTATAGTTCTTCTGCTTCTTTCGGCTGGGCTTTACGCAAAGAGAGGAAGCGAACTTCGTTATCTAAATAGTCTTGGAACTTATCCCAATCAGGTGCCTTAGAATCGAGCGTAAACGGATTCTTACCCTCATCTGCTAAGGCCGGATTGTACCGCCATAAGTGCCAATAGCCGCATTCAACAGCACGAGCCTCTTCTGCTTGGCTACGTCCCATACCGCCTTTTGCTTTCAGACCGTGGTTGATACACGGAGAGTAAGCGATAACGAGTGAAGGACCAGGATAAGCTTCTGCCTCGCGGATTGCTTTGAGACATTGATTTTGATCTGCACCCATAGCTACTTGTGCTACGTAAACGTAGCCATAAGTTGTTTGCATCAGACCTAAGTCTTTTTTCGTTACACGCTTGCCGGCAGCTGCAAATTGTGCGATAGCGCCGATTGGTGTAGACTTCGAGGCTTGGCCACCTGTATTTGAGTAAACCTCAGTATCAAGCACCAAGATGTTTATGTCTTCTCCGCTAGCCAATACGTGGTCAAGACCGCCGTAACCAATGTCATAAGATGCACCGTCACCACCAATAATCCATTGACTACGCTTAGTGAGGAAGTGCGTTAACTCTGTTAGTTGCTTACAAATCGGGCATCCTTTCTCTGCGCCGTCTTTGATTTGTGGCTCTAACTTCCCTGCTGCTGCACGACTTGCGACTGCATCATCTTTTCCTGCTAACCATTCTACAGCTGCAGCTTTGAATTCAGCAGGAACGTGGTCGCTATCAATAGCATCTTGTAAGAGGGCAGAAATACGTTTACGCATCTTCTTATTAGCTAATAGCATACCGAAGCTAAATTCGCAGAAGTCTTCAAAAAGTGAGTTCGCCCACGCTGGCCCTTGCCCTTTGGCATTAGTGGTATAAGGCGTAGAAGGTATAGAACCAGAGTAGATTGAGGAGCACCCTGTCGCATTGGCAACCATTTCGCGATCGCCAAAGAGCTGGGTGACTAATTTTACGTAAGGTGTCTCACCGCAGCCGCTACAAGCGCCAGAGAATTCAAATAGAGGTTGTGCGAATTGAGAGTTCTTAGGATTAGTTGAAGTATCTACAAGATGCTGTTTGGTCGTAACTTGCTTAACGCAATATTCCCAATTATCGCTCTGGGCGCGTTGCGTCTCAAGCGGCTTCATTATAAGGGCCTTCTCTCCCTTCTTACCTGGACATACATCAGCGCAGTTACCACATCCTAAGCAGTCAAGTACATTTACTTGCTGTACAAAGCGCATGCCTTTCATTGTAACAGGAGCCTTGATCTCAAGACTTTCACCTTTAAAGCCTGCTGTTTCATTTTCATCCATTACAAATGGACGAATTGTGGCGTGAGGACAAACAAACGCACACTTATTACATTGGATACAGTTTTCAGGAATCCATTCTGGAACGAAAGCTGCAACTCCACGCTTTTCATAAGCTGCAGTTCCTTGAGGCCAAGTACCATCGACTGATACTTCATAAGCAGAAACAGGAAGCTTATCGCCTTGTTGGGCGTTGATAGGACGAGTTACTTTTGTGATGAATGAGGGTTCTTCTCTTACAACTTCTTCATCATCAAGTAGATTCTTCCAAGCCGGATCTATAATTAATTCTTTGTATTCGTTACCACGATCCACTGCTTGATAGTTTTTATCAACGACGTCTTGTCCCTTGCGGCTATAAGACTTCACGATAAACTTCTTCATCTGATCAATGGCTAAGTCAACAGGTATTACGTTCGTGATACGGAAGAACGCAGACTGTAGAATTGTATTTGTACGATTGCCTAAGCCAATTTCCTGAGCAATCTTGGTAGCATTAATGTAGTAGACAGTAATATTGTGCTCAGCGAAGTAGCGCTTAATATTGTTGGGAAGATTCTTTGCTAACTCTTCGCTGTCCCAAATAGTGTTCAACAAGAATGTCCCGTTGTCGCGCAAACCCTCTGTTACATGATACATGCGAAGGTAGGCCTGAACGTGGCAGGCTACAAAGTTCGGCGTCTTAATCTGATAAGTAGAACGGATTGGTGTATCTCCAAAGCGTAGGTGAGAGCAAGTAAAACCTCCTGACTTTTTAGAGTCATAAGAGAAATAAGCTTGGCAATATTTATCTGTGTTATCACCTATAATCTTAATTGAATTCTTATTTGCGCCGACTGTACCATCTGCACCAAGACCAAAGAACTTAGCTTCAAAGATACTCTTGCCACCTAATGCTTGTTCTTTCTCAAGTGGAAGAGATTCAAACGTAACGTCATCAACAATACCTAATGAGAAATGATTTTTCGGTTCTGGCAAACTTAAGTTGTCGTAAACAGATATAATCATTGTCGGTGTAGTATCAGCTGAGCCTAAGCCATAGCGGCCACCAACGATCAGAGGACGATCTTCGTGATTGTAGAATGCTTCTTTTACATCAAGGTAAAGCGGTTCTCCCTCAGCACCAGGTTCTTTTGTGCGGTCAAGAACAGCAATGCGTTTTACAGTCTTTGGAACAGCTGCCAACAAGTGCTTTGTAGAGAATGGACGGAACAAGTGAACGCTGATCATACCAACCTTGCGTCCTTCTTGCATCAAGTGATCAATTGCTTCACGTGCTGCTTCTGTTACAGAGCCCATACATATAATAAGTTGTTCTGCGTCTTCTGCACCATAGTAGCTAAAGAGGTCGTATTTGCGCCCAGTAATCTTAGATACAGCTTGCATATACTTCTCTACAATACCTGGGATTTCGCGATAGTATTTATTAGAGGCTTCGCGGTGAGCAAAGAATGTTTCAGGGTTTTCAGCCATACCGCGCGCAACTGGTCGTTCGGGGCTCATTGCACGTGAGCGGAATTCTGCAAGCGCTTTTTGATCAACCAAAGGACGTAGATCTTCCATATCCATTGCTTCGATCTTTTGGTATTCGTGCGAAGTACGGAAGCCGTCGAAGAAGTTTACAAACGGTACGCGGCTCTCAATTGCTGTCAAATGAGCTACAGCAGCCAAGTCCATTACTTCTTGAACTGATCCTTCACAAAGCATAGCGAAGCCAGTTTGGCGACAAGCCATCACATCGCTATGATCACCGAAGATACAGAGAGAGTGCGTAGCCAAAGTACGTGCAGAGACGTGGAATACGCAAGGAAGAAGCTCTCCGGCAATTTTATACATATTCGGAATCATCAAGAGCAGACCTTGAGAAGCCGTAAATGTCGTGGTCAAAGCGCCGGCTTGTAATGATCCGTGCACAGCACCAGCTGCACCTCCTTCACTTTGCATTTCTTGCACGTGAACTGTATCGCCAAAAAGATTCTTTTGGCCTGCTGCAGCCCATTCATCGATGTGCTCTGCCATCGGAGAAGATGGCGTGATTGGGTAGATAGCAGCCACCTCAGAGAACATATAAGCAATATGCGCTGCTGCTTGGTTACCATCGCAAGTAATGAATTTCTTTTCTTTTGCCATTGTTGCTATAGAAAAAATTAATTGTTATATATCTGGTAAAATTTTAATATAGGAAGCCAAACAACCAAATGGGTATTTCATTGTCGCGGCCTATTTCTGTATTGTATTTTGCGTAGTAGAAATTTTCAGAACGTTTGGGCCTGCGTGCCTTCTCACATACACAAATTTCTGTAGTCCCATCTATGGTATAGAAGCCAGGGCGTCTTCCTTTAGAGATCGTATGATGTCTCCATAAAACGTTGACGAAGAATGTCTCCATTACAGTTTGCTCTGTTATTTCTCCGGCCTTTATACCGTAGATTAAATTTGTGTCATGGAGCATTACAGCTGCCGGTTTTTTGGGGAAAGAGTCACCTTCTTTATACACCATATTTATCAAGCGCGCTTCCTCGAGATATTCGAGATAGTTCATTACTGTAGCGCGTGATGTTTGTATTTCTTCTGCCAATCTGCTTACATTTGGTGAGAAATCTTCTCCTGCAGCGGCGAGCAAATATAGTAACTTCTTGATGCGTGACAAATATTTCAGTTCGATTTGTTTGTCAAAGAGAATGTCTACCTCAATCATGTTATTCATAGCTTTCAGAAGTGCCTCCATAAAGTTACGATTCTCTAAAAAGAAAGGATAGTAACCATGGTGCAGATAGTTCTGAAAGTGCTCAAAAGGCTTCACTTTTGGTAGGATAGCCTTTAAGATACGCTCATGGTCATTTAGAATTTCCGAAAGCGTATAAGTACCCAGCTCGTAACCAGTCTGCTGATTGATATATTCTCGGAATGAAAAGCCATGAAGCACGTAGCTATGCGTGATACGATTTAATTCGTGATCACCGTCTTCCTTATTGTAGCCAACAGAAGTCGTCGTATATACAATACGTAGATAGAGATATTTACGATAAATCTCTACAAGCTGGTTTTTCCAATCAGGCAGCTTGAATGCTTGGTCAATAAGCAGCACTTGTCCGCCGCGAGCCACAAATTCCCCGACAAACTCGACTAAGCCGTGACCTTGAAAATAGAAGTTGTTCATATTGACATACAGACACTGATGTAGCTGAATGTCGAAATTTTCTTTGGCATATTCAAGCAAAAATGAGGTCCGGCCTACGCCTCGTGGCCCTCTAATTGCAATCATGCGATAGCTCCAATCGATCGTGTCCATTAAAGAGCGGCGCACGGTCGTATGTAGATGCTCTACAAGATAGGCATGGGTTTGGAAAAAAGTCTCCATATATGTTGTTCAATGAGAATGGTTACCCTATGGTCAGAAATATTGTTTCATAAATTTATCTGCAAAGATAAGACAAACAATTCTGATATGCAATATAGACAAAGCATTTTCCAAATATTTTGACTCCCTGAAAACACATATGTGGTGATACGAATTTGTGCATACCCAATGCTTGCCTTTTATCGCCCCTTATTACCGAAGCATAGAGTCTTAAACAAGGGGATCTTGTCTGAGTTAATACAGCCTGAAAATCGGAAAAAAGTAAGTACTTATACTCTTTATAATATAAAGAATTTTGATAACAATTCACTTGCTATGTTGAATTAGGCGGGAGGTAGGTTGAAGACAGACAGAGTTCCTGTTTCTAACAGAAAAATATTGAATGGTTTGATCTTTGTTGCTGCTGAACCTTTCCAAAGCTACGATTTATAAGATATTTTTGTATGCTTGCTATTTTGTCTTAATTTTTCAATCAAAAAAGAGTCGTTTATGAATGCACTATACTTTCATCTTTTAACAAGTCGCCGTCTGCTTTTCTTAGTCCTTTTACCTATCGTTTGGCGGGGACAAACTATCGTTTGGTGGGGGCAAACTATTGTTTGGTGGGAGCAAACCCTTGTTTGGTGGGAGCAAACCATTCTGAGTCAGAGCTCAAAGGTTTGCAAATGAATATATCTAATAGGCTTATGACTCTCTGCTAAGCAAAGAGAAGTATATAAAAGCAGAGGGCGTTTATTCAATTAACGCTATAAACAAGTTAGCTGCTACCTTCTGCTCCACCTTAGTAGTAGAAGGATAAGGAAAGGTAAACTCAAGATTGAGCTTGTTGTGTTAATTGGTATAAGTCCGTTGGCTCCGGGTAGTGAGGAGATAAGGTTGCATAAAAGTGCAATACTGCCACCCCAAAGTATAGATAGCGGAAGTAAGCTACGATAATCGCTCGTATGAAACAAAATGCGAGTAAAATGGGGGGTAACTAAACCTATATAAGCTATAGGTCCACAAAATGCGGTGACTGTAGCTGTTAACAGGCCAGCAACTAATAGGGTTATGGCGCGAAAGCTTCTGGCGTGAATGCCTGTATTTCTTGCATAGTCGTCACCCATTCGTAATAGGTTAAGAGGCTTAGTCTGCGTCAGTGCTAACAAGCATCCAGCGAAGCTGAGTAAAGCGAAAATGGGAAGATCAGATAAGGTAAGACTTGAGAAATCACCCATTTGCCAGCTGAAAAACGAGCGAAGATTATCGGCTGAGGCCTGAAAGTTGAGCATTGTCACAATCGCATTGAGTGTGTAGCTCAGCAATACCCCAAAAAGGAGTAAGATAAGTGAGTTTTTAAATAGTTTATTACAGAGGAAAAGGAGTAAGGTAACAATGATAGCACCTATAAATGCAGACAGAATAGTGACAGAAAAGCCTATAGCAACTTCTGCACTTGAATAATTGATGCCTATTAACAATATACATATGGCTGCTCCAAGACTTGCACCTCCCGAAACACCTAATAAGCCGGGGTCAGCCAAAGGATTATGGAATGAGGCTTGGAGTAAAAGTCCGATAACGGCGAGTGAGCCGCCTGCTAATGTTGCGGTCGCTGCAGCGGGCAGACGCGTTTCAACTACAATAAAGTGGGTGACAACATCAGGTGATCCTTGGTTGAACAGAGCGTCAAAGATCTGAGAAAGCGAAAGCGAAGTGCTTCCTACGACTAAATTGCTAAAGAAGAGTAAGCTAAAGAGAAACAGTGATCCTCCCCATTTAAGCACGTTTTGATTGCCTACATGTATATTATTGTGTGGCATATCTTAATGGTAGACAAAAATTTTATTGTAATGGTTCAAAATAACGCAGTCGATGATCTGGTAAAAGTTGTGGATGAAATAACGTTATGAGGTCCTCCAATAGTCGTTCGGGGTGGAAAGGCGTTTCTTCGTAAAAGCGCTTTTGTAGCGTATTGCAGGCATAAACGTTATGTTGGCGAAAGGCTTTGAAGGCGCTATAATGAGTGTAGGAAGCCTTGAGTCGTTGATATGATAAGGGGGTAGTATCTCCATATTTGATCAACCAAAAGTCGGCATTTCGCGCTTTTTTATATATTGTTTCAAACGAAAGCGCGACAGAGCCGCTTTTGTTTAAATAACTGAATAAATAGTTTGCACCGGCTGATTGATAAATTTCGCCCATCGTGCTTTTACCCCCTGGAACATACCAAACGCCGCCTTGTTTTGTTTCTACGAGCAAAGATGGGCGTTGACGAAGTGTACGTACTTGACGTGTGAGAGATTGATAGCGGTCTTCTACTTGTCGAAAAATGCTGTCTGCAGCTTGTCCTTTTCCAAATAGAAGTCCAAAAAACTTGACCCACTCTGCACGCCCTAAAGCAGAGGTCTCCAAATAGTCGGCACATTCTATAATTGGAATGCCCATTTTTCGCAATTCAGGTCGATCTACATCAACAAGTGAAGAAACTAAAAGTGCATCAGCACGCGTCGCGACCAATAACTCAAGATCCGGCCGCAGACTTCCCCCGTAGTTTGTGAGTCGTAGATGCCGAATGAGTGCTTGTAAGTTTTGATCAATGATAAACTGTGTATCACAAACGCCTCTAACTTGACGTATGGCGTGTAACTCTTGTAATAAAGCGAGGTGAACGGAAGAAAAAACTGCAGCTCGTTGAAGAGGAATGCGAATGATAGTTGTGGCTTTTGGCAAAGCTTTCGGTGGTGTTACATCCTTTTCTAGCAAGCAATAGCTCTGCAAAATCTTAGTTGTGTCGTATGGATCTTTAATCGTGGCAATAGTAAAAGAGTCGGCAGCCGTCAGTTGAAGTAAGGTGGCGTATTGTAGTGGTATCTCCCTCCTTGTTGACAACACTTCAGGCTTATTATGGCAGGTAGAGAATAATAAGCTGAATAATAGCAACAAAGAGGGTGCTACGAGGGTTTTCATAAAGATGGTTTGCAGCGGACTGCTTCACTTTGTTGACTTAGATAACTATTGTATTGAAATCTCTCCGGCTATGTTGGTGTTCATCCATCGTACAATCTCTTTTCGGCTAAAACCTTCACCTATAAGATACATTAACTTGGTAATTGTACACTCCAAAGTCGCGTCATAGCCATTACTTACTCCAACCTGTAGCAGTTGTAGTCCAGTCTCGTAGCGTTTCATTTCTACCGCTCCTTTAGGGCATTGTGTAATATTAACGATGATAATACCTTTTTCGCTAAGCTTACGTAGGAGATTAACAAGCCAAGGACGAAGAGGAGCGTTGCCGGATCCGTACGTTTTCAGAACAACTGCTTTTAATCCTTCAAAATCTAAAAGTCGTTCGACATAATCTTGGCGAATTCCAGGGAAAATCGTTAATACAATAACGTGATCATCCAACTTAAAATGAGGCGTGAATGGCTTGTGCTTGTCTGGTCTTAAGATTAAACGTGTATCATATTTAATGGTGATGCCGGCATGAGCTAAAGGCGGAAAATTGTATGAACGAAAAGCGTTAAAACCCTCAGAGTTAATCTTTGTTGTGCGGTTGCCGCGCATTAAAAGGCTATCGAAAAAGATACAAACCTCCGGGACACAAGGCTCGCCGTCTGCTGTTTTGGCTGCTGCAATTTCTACACTTGTCAGAAAGTTCTCTTTTCCATCAGTGCGTAATTGACCAATAGGAAGTTGGGAGCCTGTGATAATAACAGGCTTTCCAATATTTTCTAACATGAAACTTAATGCAGAGGCGGTATAGGCCATCGTGTCTGTACCATGTAGAATAACAAAACCATCATATCGGAGGTAGTTCTTGCTAATGATGTTTGCGATTTCCGTCCAATGTGTCGGATTCATGTCGCTAGAGTCAATAGGCGGTGTAAATGTCAATACATCTATCCGATATTTTAGGTGCTTTAATTCTGGTACAAAACTGCGAAACTTTTCTATTCCGAAATTCTCAAGCGCGCCTGTCTCTGGATTTTCTATCATACCGATAGTGCCTCCGGTATAAATAATCAATATGGAAGATCTTTCTGTGGTTTTCATACTGCAAATCTAATCGTTTTTGACGAAAAGACAAGTATCAAGGAGATATTTTTCGGTGTTAGTCCATGTTTTTTCGCATTTTAGACTAAAAGTATTGCTTTGGAAGTGTTACTTATCGAAATTAATACCTAATTTTGTAGCCAAATAAAGAGCTCTTATATGGAATATTCACAGAAAAACGAGGTACAGAACTCCGAGTTTAAGATTGTCCCCTTCTTGCTTCTTTGCTATCATGTGTTTTTAGCAAAATGGCGTTGGTTTGCCTTCTCTATAATTGTTTGTGTAGCTTGTGGTTGGTATTACCAACAAATACAACCGCGAGTGTATACGCGTCAAGCAACAATGCTTATCGAAGGTGGGAATGGTAGTGGTCGTGGCGGATTTTCAAGTTCAAGGAATCGTGGTAGTGGCTTAAACACTATGATGGACTTTAATGGCGTTACAATTGGTGATAATCTTTCTAATGAACTTTTCATCCTTACTACACGCCGATTGATGCGTAAAGTAGTTGACAGCTTAGGTTTAGACGTAGATTATACGACAAAGAATGCTCTCCATCGTATTGCTTTGTATGACAACCGTCCATTTGATGTTAGTTTTGGAACTAAGACAAGCGTTCCTGCAAGTTTCCAAGCAGAGATTATGTCAGGCGGAAAAGTGCGCTTGTTTGATTTCGAACTAAATGGGGAGGAATATAGTGATGACATTGAGACTGCTCCAGAGCAAGAAATCAAGACTCCATTGGGCGTATTGAAGATATCGAAGAATGTTACTTTTGAAGAATTCCCCAAAGGAAAAGTTATAACTGTAGATTATATACCAGCTGATCTAGCTGCACGCCGTTACCAAGGAGAAGTCTCAGCAACAGTGCAAGATCAAGAAAGCTCTTTGATTGTGCTGACTTGTCAAGATATTAATATAGCTCGAGCAACAGACATTATTAATACGTTGTTCAGTTGTTATAAACAAGATGTCGTAGATAACAAGAACCGCGTAGGGCAAAACACGGCACATTTTATTGATGAAAGACTCTCTTTAATTGGCTCTGAACTTGCCGGAGTCGAAGGTCGCCTTGCCTCTTTGAAGGAAAGTAATCGCATTGTAGATTTTAAGACTGCTGCAGACCAATACTCGTCAATGAGCGTGACTGCGCGTCAAAGTTCAGTAGATTTGCAGTCGCAAGTTTCTGTAGCGCGCTACTTGAAAGATTTTATGCAGAATAATAGCAATAAGCATCAGCTTATCCCTGTATTAAATCTTCCGGACGCAACCTTTGCAGGCTTAGTGAATGAGTATAATACAATGATGATAGAGCGAAATAGTACGGAGAAGAATAGTAGCCCGAACTCGCCGCTTGTGAAGGATTTGGATAGCAAGTTAACGACGATGCGTAACACGATTCTTTCTTCTGTTCGCAGCTATGTAAAGACACTTGAGATGCGTGCACAAAGCGCTCGTTCAAATGAAAGTGTAATTAATGGAGAAGTGAGTCGCGCACCAGGTTTGGAGCGTCGCGCATTAAGTATAGGTCGCCAACAAAATTTGAAAGAGGCCTTGTATACATATTTGATGAATAAACGTGAAGAGGTTGCATTACAGCTTGCGGTGAATGATGCTAACGTTCGTTTAGTTGAGGATCCACTTGGCTCGAATACTCCGATATCTCCAAGTCGATCAACAATTATCTTGATTAGTTTGTTGATTGGACTATTAATTCCTACACTGATACTCACGATACGTAGGTTAATGGATATTACAGTTTCAGGTCGTCACGATGTTGAGGAAGCTACAACAATTCCTTTAGTCGGCGAGCTGCCCACTTGGGAAGAAGGAGGAGATGATGGCTTGATAACTACTTGCTCGTCTGATGCTCCGATTGTGGAGGCCTTTCGTATGTTACGTTATGGCTTGAACTTTATGCGTCATTCTGCAAAAGTTTGTGTCGTAACTTCTTCAACGCCCGGACAAGGTAAAAGCTTTATATCCCGTAATCTAGCTGCGATTATGGGTATGGCTAATAAGCGTGTATTGCTAGTTGATGCTGATATTAGAAAGCGTACACTAAGTTCGAAGTTTGGACGTTCTAATGGCTTAACTGGGTGGTTAGTTGATGAGGAAGAAAAGCTCTCGTTGGATGAGATTATTATAAAGGATGGTGTTGCCAAACAAGTGGATTTTCTTCCAGCTGGTATGCTTCCCCCTAACCCATCTGAGTTATTAATGTCTAGTAGACTTGAGGCATTGGTAGAAGAGGCACGCGAGTTGTATGATTTTATTATTATTGATACAACACCTATCTTAGCTGTGTCTGATGCAAGCATTGTTGATAGAGTGGCAGACGTTACCTTGTTCGTCATTCGTGTTGGTGTTCAGGTGCGTGCTTTCTTGCCTGAGCTTGAAAAAATGAATAAAGATAAGAAATATCGTCACCTTTGCATTGCGCTTAATGACGTTGATGTTAAAGCTAAGTATGGCTATGGATACGGCTATGGGTATGGTTACGGATACGGTTATGGCAACTATAGTTATGGCTATGGAGAACAATATAATAATCGGAAAAGTAAAAAGAAATTGTCAGGGCGTCTCTTATCAAAACTAAGAAAATAACGTCTTCTGCTTTTTATTAGTATAAAAGAGGGTTGCATTACTTATCTAAAGCGTGCAACTCTCTTTTATTTTATGTTTGGTTTGTTTTTGTAGCTGCATTCTTTTTCCGTATTTTCTTTATAGTCGATTGAATATGCCAGTTCGTGATAAGTTCAGTACGAAAATGTTCTAACCACCTTGATTTTTCTACATATACAGACAGTGTCTCAGGCTTATTGTCTATAGTTCTTTGCACATTGATACAAAGCTTGCTTTGTTCTGAATTCGTCGGACTCACGTTAAATACAATTTTAAGCAGCACGAAATCAAATTTTATCAACGCAGGAAACGTGCGATGTGCACTAGAAGTATGCATCTTCCACAGTCATTTAATTTATCATCACCCCACCCTTCATCTGCATCTTATACATTTACTTTTGACTCGAGCATCTATTAGCTAACCTAAAAGTGTGCATACAATCAATCAGTACATAACGAGTCATTATGAATCAACAATTCGTTTGGCGGCAGCAAACCATAGTTTGTCCCCAGCATACAATTGTTTGGCGACTGCAAACTATGGTTTGCTGCCGCCAAACAAAAATAATAAGTGTCTAACAAGCACATAAATTATAGCAGAGACTACAAATACCATCTTAAGATAGATCAGAAAAAGGAATCGGCACAACATTTGCATATTATTGTCATTCACAGCTTCGACTGGAAGAACAAAAATGCAAGAATTGCAAGTCCGGAAAGCGATTTGACAGACATATGGCCTGATTTATTCACTTGTTAAAAAATATGCAGGGTTAATAACTTGGAATGTGCCTATTTGCGCTTGGTTTTACGCGCGTCAAATGCTATCTTTGCAACGTAAAATATGAGGAAGAATTTATGACTTACGAACTTTCTGCGGCATTGACAAACATTCTAACATATAGCAAAACAGAGGCAATTCGTTTTAAACAACCAATAGTTGACGAATTGTGCCTTTTCCTCGGTTTACTACACAACGGCAATAGTAGAATTGCAGATTTACTGCGCTCTACCGGAGTCTCAATAGAAGCTCTTCGTGATGCAATAGAACATCAATTTACAGTCTCTGTTGAAACATTGGACGCTGTTTCAGATAATATTATTTTAAATGAAACTTGTCGGCGTATTCTTAGACTCTCGGTCTTAGAAGCGCGCCGTGCAGGCAGTAAAATGGCTGATGAAGACCACCTCTTACTGGCTATATTACGAGATAAAGATAATAAATGTCTGCCAATCCTACATCAAAACAATATCACCTATAACGGCATTGCTTCTTTGCTAAATCCGACATCAGAAGTAAGTGCTGGATTTGGTGTAGCAGATGAGGCACCTGAAGGTTTTCCGGATGAGAAACCACAAGGCGATTACAAACACAGTGAAACAAAAACTCGCGACAAGCAGACAAGCGACACGCCTGTAATAGACAACTTCGGCACAGACCTTACAAAGTTGGCTGCTGATGAAGCTCTAGATCCAGTCATCGGACGCGAGAATGAAATACAACGCATTGCACAGATCCTAAGTCGACGTAAAAAGAACAATCCCATTCTCATTGGAGAACCAGGCGTGGGGAAAAGTGCCGTCGTAGAAGGGCTAGCCAACTTGATTATCTCAGGTAAAGTGCCTCGTATCTTACAGCATAGACGCATTGTATCCTTAGATATGGCAAGCATAGTAGCAGGAACGCAATATCGTGGACAGTTTGAAGATCGTCTGCAACGCTTAATTAAAGAATTGCGCGCACATAGCGAAATAATACTTTTCATCGACGAGATCCATACAATTATAGGCGCAGGTTCAGCTCCCGGAAGTCTTGACGCTGCAAACATTCTAAAGCCGGCTTTAGCACGTGGAGAAATCCAATGCATTGGAGCAACGACGACAGATGAATATCGCAAGACAATTGAGAAAGATGGTGCACTTGAAAGGCGTTTTCAAAAGATTCAATTAGCGCCTACAACCCCAGAACAGACATTGGAAATACTTCGTAACTTAAAAAAGAGATATGAAGAACACCACAATGTGGCCTATACGGACGATGCATTACACGCATGTGTCAACCTTACGACTCGCTATATTAGTGGTCGCGCATTACCAGATAAAGCGATCGATGCCTTGGACGAAGCTGGAAGCCGCGTGCATATTTCCGGTGTGAAAGTGCCAGAGAATATTGAAAAATTAGAGAAATGCATTGCTGATTTAAAGCGACATAAAACAGAAGCAGCGAAGGCTCAAAACTATGAGTTGGCAGCAAACCTGCGTGATGAAGTTGCTCAGTTGACGGATAAATTGGAACACGCCAATAAAGACTGGATTGACTCCCTCAAAGAAGACCGCCCTACGGTGACAGCAGAAGATATTTCTACTATCGTATCTATGATGAGTGGCATCCCTGTACAACGTATGGCGCAAGATGAAAGCATACGCTTAAAAGGTATGAAAGCAGCTTTGCAAGCAAAAGTAATCTCTCAAGACGAGGCTATCAGCCATTTGGTAAGAGCAATCACGCGCAATCGCCTTGGCTTAAAAGGTACAGATAGACCTATTGGTACTTTCTTATTTGTAGGTCCGACAGGCGTGGGTAAAACCTATCTTGTAAAATGTCTCGCAGAGTGGATGTTTGGCAGCAAAGAAGATCTAATTCGCATTGATATGAGCGAATATGGTGAAAAATATAGCACGAGTCGTTTAGTCGGTGCGCCTCCGGGATACGTTGGCTATGATGAGGGAGGTCAGTTGACGGAGAAAGTTCGCCGCCATCCATATTCTGTAATTCTGCTTGACGAGATTGAGAAAGCACATCCAGATGTCTTCAACACCTTGCTTCAGGTAATGGACGAAGGGCGACTAACAGATGGCAACGGAACAACTGTAGATTTTCGCAACACCATTATTATTATGACATCAAATAGCGGCACGCGCCAATTAAAAGACTTTGGTAGAGGCATAGGCTTCAAGGAAGCTGCTACAGATGATGCTGATGAAAAAATGGTGGAACAGATTATCCGCAAAGCCTTACAAAAGCAATTCTCGCCAGAATTTTTGAATCGACTAGATGATATTATCACATTCCATCCTTTAACAGAAGCGGACGCCGGAAAAATTGCAGACCTAGAAATAGGGGCTTTAAAGGAGCGCTTAGAAAAAATGCAGTTATCGCTTGAGCTTACGACTGCGGCTAAAGACTATGTGGTCAAGAAAGGCTTTAATGTACAATATGGTGCTCGCTCACTTAAACGTTCTATTCAATCCAACATCGAAGATGCAATTTGCGATCTTATTATGAATGAGACGCAAGATAAAACAGGGCAACCACAAACAATACGCTTTGACGTAGTAGATGAGAAGTTAGTGGCACAGTTTACCTTCCCCACTTCGATGCCTTAACTTTATAACAAATCAAACGAAGCCGTAAAAGGTTATCTACAAAATTAATTTGGTATGAACTACATTCCAACAGCAATAAACGGAGTATACATCTTGGAACCTCGCGTTTTTGAAGACGCACGAGGATATTTTATGGAAACTTGGCGCAAAGCTGATTTTGACAAGGCTATCGGATATGAAGTCAACTTTATTCAGGATAACCAATCAAAGTCATCTCTTGGCGTACTTAGAGGCTTACATTATCAAAAAGGAGATACATCTCAAGCAAAGTTGGTACGAGTACTTCAAGGGTGCGTTGTTGACGTAGCAGTAGATCTACGCCGCTCTTCCCCTACATTTGGAAAGTATGTTGCAGTAGAGCTCAGCGATAAGAACCAGCGGCAATTATTTATTCCACGAGGCTTTGCCCACGGTTTTCAAGTAACGAGCGAAACGGCTGTTTTTGCTTATAAAGTAGATAACATATATTCGCCAACAACAGAGGCAAGTATACGCTTTGATGATCCTACTTTAGCTATAGAGTGGCCTATTCAAGACCAAAACATCATTAAGCTTAGCGATAAAGATTTACAGCATTCGGTAAACTTTGAAGCAGCAGAATTATTTGACTAAAGACTTCCTTTATCTCACTTATATGAGGAACATTCGCAACTTTTGCATAATTGCGCACATCGACCACGGTAAAAGCACTTTAGCTGATCGCCTACTAGAGTTCACGCAGACTATAAAAGTCACAGAAGGCCAAATGCTAGACGATATGGATTTAGAAAAAGAGCGCGGCATTACGATCAAAAGTCATGCCATACAAATGGAATATAAACTTGAGGGAGAAACCTATACGCTCAATCTCATAGATACGCCGGGACACGTCGACTTCTCATATGAAGTATCTCGAAGTATTGCAGCTTGCGAAGGATGCCTCTTATTGGTAGACTCCACACAAGGTGTACAGGCTCAGACTATCTCAAATTTATATATGGCCATTGAACATGACTTGATGATTATCCCAGTCCTAAGTAAATGTGATATGGTCAACGCTATGCCAGAACAAGTTGAGGACGAAATTATAGAACTCCTAGGATGTAAGCGAGAAGAAATCATCCACACTTCTGGCCGCACAGGTGAAGGTGTCACAGACATTTTAGAAGCTGTCATTAAGCAGATACCCTCTCCTCAAGGTGATGAAAATAAACCTCTGCAAGCTATGATCTTCGACAGCGTGTTTAATCCTTTCCGTGGAATTATTGCCTACTTTAAGATTATTAATGGAACTATACGCAAAGGAGAAGAGGTCATATTCGTTAACACAAAAGAGAAGTATACTGCGGATGAAATTGGCGTTTTAAAGATGGACCTTGTCCCACGCAACATTTTACATTGCGGTGATGTGGGCTACATTGTGAGTGGTATAAAGACGGCTACAGAAGTTAAAGTCGGAGACACAATTACTTCTATTGGAAATCCTTGTGATAAAGCAATTGAGGGCTTTGAAGAGGTAAAGCCAATGGTCTTTGCCGGTGTCTATCCTGTAGAACCTGAAGATTTTGAAAATCTGAGAACCAGTTTGGAAAAACTACAACTCAACGATGCTTCCCTTTCTTTTTCTCCAGAATCCTCTGTAGCCTTAGGTTTCGGGTTTCGCTGTGGTTTCTTAGGTCTACTTCATATGGAAATCATTCAAGAGCGCTTAGATCGTGAGTTTAATATGAACGTCATTACAACTGTTCCTAATGTAAATTATCACGTATTTGACCGCCACGGAAATATGCTGGAAGTTCATAATCCAGCTGGTATGCCTGACGTCACAGAGATTGAACACATCGAAGAGCCTTACATTCGTGCCTCTATTATTACGAAGACAGACTATATTGGATCTATTATGACCCTATGTTTAGGTAAACGAGGCGAATTGATCAAGCAAGAATATGTTTCCGGAGATCGTGTTGAACTCTATTATGATATGCCTTTAGCAGAAATTGTCATTGACTTCTATGATAAACTAAAGTCAATCTCTAAGGGCTATGCATCTTTTGACTACCACCCTATAGAATTTAGACAATCCAAATTAGTAAAGTTAGACATCTTGCTTAACAGAGAACCGGTCGATGCGCTTTCTACGTTAACTCACGCTGATAATTCGGTTAATTTTGGACGGAGAATGTGCGAAAAACTAAAAGAGTTATTACCTCGTCAACAGTTTGACATTGCTATTCAAGCAGCTATCGGGGCCAAGATTATAGCAAGAGAAACTGTAAAACAATTGCGAAAAGACGTTACGGCCAAATGTTATGGTGGCGACATCAGTCGCAAGCGAAAACTTTTAGAAAAACAAAAACGAGGTAAGAAGAGAATGAAGCAAATAGGCAACGTTCAAGTGCCACAGAAAGCATTCTTGGCTGTTCTGAAATTGGATTAAAAGTTTCTCTACTACACATTATTTATAAGCACATACGATATTACTCCTAAAATAAAGTCTGTTATGGAAGATCTACAAAATACGCATATAGAAGAATGCTCAATGATCAAGCCTCTCATTGAGCTAGAAAATGTCTCAATTTCCCTAGATGACAAGGAAATCTTGAAGGAAGTAAACTTCAAGGCCAATACAGGAGATTTCATCTATATAATAGGTAAAGTTGGATCTGGCAAAAGCTCTTTATTGAAGACTCTATATGGTGAACTTCCTATTACAGAAGGGTCAATCTCAGTATTGGAACAAGACTTATGCAAACTTAAGTCAAAACATCTCCCGGCTCTTCGGCAACGTTTAGGTATTGTTTTCCAAGACTTCCGACTACTTGCGCAACAGACTGTACACGATAATTTGGATATTGTTTTACGCTCTACTGGGAAAAAGAAAAAAGCTGACCGTGAACAACGTATCGGAGAAGTTTTATCGCTTGTCGGCTTAACAGATAAAGCCTGCAATTTCCCACACGAATTATCTGGTGGAGAACAACAACGCATCTCCATTGCTCGTGCTCTACTGAATAATCCAAAAATAATCCTAGCAGACGAACCAACAGGTAATCTTGATCGTCAAGCCGGAGATCACATCATAGAGTTGCTACGTTCGGTTTCAGACCAAGGTACAGCGGTCATAATGGTTACACATAATCTGACTGCTCTGCAGCGCTATCCAGGAATTGTATATCGCTGCGAAAATAATCGTCTATACGAAGTGGGTGAAAATTACAACACCCCGAAGACATCTGACAACGAGAAATAATAAGACAAGGCTACAAGACATGAAAGTTTTAAAATTTGGAGGGACTTCTGTTGGGACACCAGCACGAATGAAAAATGTTTGCCAGCTAATCGCAAAAGAGAAGAAGAACATTGTTGTACTTTCAGCAATGTCGGGAACGACTAATTCGCTCATTGAAATTTCCAACTATTTCGAAAAGAATAACCCTGAAGCTGCTCATATTGCCATTGACCAATTACGCAAAAAATATAATGCTCACGTAACGACCTTATATGAAAGTGCAGAAATAGCAGAGAAAACTATAAAATTCTTAGACGATGAATTCACCTATCTCCACACCTTCGCTGGTGTAGAATATAGTGAGACGGTTTACCGCACGATAGTAGCGCAAGGAGAAATAATCAGCACTAACATGCTGGCCAATTATTTGCAAGAGAAAGGCGTTAATGTAGCCCTTATCTCTGCATTAGACTTTATGCGGCTAGCTGAAAATGGAGAACCAGACCAAAATTATATTCGTACGCACCTTTTAGAGGTGTTGGAAAAAAACAATGATTGTGATCTTTATTTGACGCAAGGCTTTATTGCGTGTGATGCATCCGGTAAAATTGCCAATCTACAACGTGGAGGTTCCGACTATACAGCATCTTTGATTGGTGCAGCCTTAAAAGCTGATGAAATACAGATATGGACTGATATAGATGGTATGCACAACAACGATCCGCGCTTGGTTGAAGGAACTGTTGCAGTTCGCCACCTCAACTTTGAGGAAGCTGCAGAGTTAGCCTATTTCGGCGCAAAGATTTTACACCCCACCTGTATCCAACCAGCACGCTATGCTGGTGTACCCGTTAGGCTGCTCAACACAATGGCTCCAACGGCAAAAGGCACAATTATCGACAATGAACTAATCCCTCACGTTATAAAATCTATCGCAGCTAAGGACGACATTACGGCAGTAAAGATTGTATCAAGCCGAATGCTCCTTGCTACGGGTTTCTTGCGCAAAGTTTTTGAAATCTTCGAGACATTTAATACCAGCATTGATATGGTAACGACTTCTGAGGTCGGCGTATCGTTGAGTATCGACAACAAAATGCACTTGACGCAAATTGTTGAAGAGCTGAAAAAATATGGAACGGTAGTTGTTGAAGAAAACATGTGTATTATTTGCGTTGTGGGAGATTTAAGATGGATGAATGTGGGCTGCGAATCTTGCATCACTGCCGCACTTCATGATATTCCTATACGCATGATTAGCTTTGGCGGTTCCGACCACAACATTAGCTTCCTTGTACGCGAAGTAGACAAAAAAGAAGCGTTACAAGCCTTAAGCTATCATCTATTCTCACCAAAGTGCGATGGCAGTAAGGCTTTTGAAAAATCAAAAAGCTGTAAACGAAGTTGCCTAAAGAGCAAACTTTAAGCCTAAAGCATTCATAAGAAATAAGAGGAACATAGTTGGTCTACGTTCCCCTTTAATATAAAATTGCCAATTAGATTTTTAACCCAAAGGATTCTCACCTACATATTCGAAGTCAAAATTCGAACCTTTACAAGAAGGGAATTGACTTCTAGGATCAACATCATTTCTATTCTTTAAGTGGGCTAAAATTGCATCATAGCATTCTTTGCCACTCATCGTCTCCACCAAAGCTTCAAATACGGTATCCTGATATTGAAATTTGTTCGTACCAGGAATTAACACGACTCGTTTAAAAGTCAAAGAACCTCTGTACCAACCGAAGTTTTCTTCTTGCAACATTGATACTTTTATTTCTTTCCGAGAAGAGAGATCCAGCCCTTGAGGCTTTAATGCATTAAAAGAATCTTTTCTGTTGGCTTTGAACTCTTCCATAGAAGATGCAGTCGTTTTAATAAGAATAAAGTAAATATGAGGACGTATCTTTAAACGCTTAGGATATGTCGTTTCACTATTAATGTAGTCTTTTATTTCATCAACAATTTCGTCCGTCAACTCAACATCTGGAATAGCTTGAAGAAACTGAATTACTCCATCTTCATCACTCACCAGCGTATCAAAGTCAAAAAAGCGTACGTAAATATTCATTACCTAAGAATTTAATTAAGTAGTATCTATTTATTATTAAACACAATAAATACGTCTCTATCAATAATAAAACAGATAAGTTGGTCCTAAAAGAACAAATTGAGTGTTTTAATTGAGCGGCAAACGGGATTCGGACCCGCGACCTCAACCTTGGCAAGGTTGCGCTCTA
>OHAO01000700.1_pt1 | contig 24484 bp, 17 predicted proteins | sample 1577151 | NCBI WGS metagenome assembly OHAO01 (sample SAMEA3541585, study PRJEB24748) | human gut metagenome | biome: human gut; feature: human-associated habitat; material: faeces | place: China | collected 2012 | reverse complement strand
TATCTAAAGAGTGAAGCAATTTCCTGTTTTCTTCTAAAGCATGTTTAGAAGTGTCCGCACAGACATAGGCAGGAAAAAGAAGGCATACAATGAGTATAAAGAGGCCGCTTTTCATGGCACTACAATCCTAAAACGTCCGTTTGTCTTGGCTGATTATCGTATTGTCCACTGATTCCTTGGATTTCTTTGGGGTTCAACTCCAATCCTTTCTTCATATCTTCTGCAGAGCCTGCCGTGTCACCATTCAGCAACTTGGCGCGACCGCGTTCATGATAGGCTTGTGCGAAATTAGGGTTCAGTTCGATGGCTTCGTCAAAGAGTGCGATAGCTTCGGGATACTTCTTCTGGACGATATAAAGTTGTCCCAGGCAAAGAAAAGCCTGTTCGTTGAATGGATTCAATTCTGTTACATAGCGATAATCGGTTTCGGCTTCTTCCTGCTGTCCTGCTGCTTCTTTCACTTTACCGCGGAGCAGTAATGCAGCTTCTTCATCGGGATCTTGGGAGAGTATAGCGTCGATATCTTCGGTAGCTTCCTTGTATTGCTGCATCTTGATTAAGGCTTCGGCACGCAGCAGGCGGGCTTCGGTGAAGTCGTCTTTCAGTACAATGGCTTTGGTGAGATGGGCGATGCTCATGATACCGTCGTCCATACCTTGCTTGGCTCTGCCCAGAAGATAGTATGCCATGGCATTTCCTTCTTCTATTTCAATAGCTTTTTGTGCGGCGTCTGCCATTGCCTGATAGTCTTCTTGCAGGTAGCATACGTTGGCAAGGGTGAGGAAAGTGGAGGTGTGGTCCGGTTCCTGTTTTGCCATGCGTTCCAGCAGTTCATGTGCTTCGCTGAGGGCATTGGTTTGAATGTAAACCTGGCTCAGATAGCTCATGGTTTCAAAGTCTTCCTGAAGGGCGAGGGCTTCCGTGAAGCATTTGATTGCATAATCGGGACGCCCCATGCGTTGTGCACGCATGCCGTCATACTTGAATATCTCGAAGTTCTTTTGATCGTTTTTCTGTTTTTCAGTTTCCGGTTTCTCTTGTTTGCCGGAGAAGAAAGATTTAAAGAATCCCATAATCTGTATTTCTTAGGTGTTTTGTTTTTATTCTTTTTGCAAACTTACATAAAAATCTTGTTTCCATACCAAGAACTCGGTCTAAAAAGAAAAAACATTCGTGTTATTATTGATGGTATCATTTAAAATTTGTTCTTTTGCGATACATTTACCAATTATATTAATTAATCATCGTTTCTAAATTAAAAACACAAGAATGAAAAAGATTTTCATGAAGTGGGCCTTCTTTATGTTATGTATGGCCGTGACAATGCCTGCAATGGCTCAGTTTAATGTAAAAGCACTGAAAGGTGCGGCTAAAGCTGTTAAAGCTGTTACTCTGACTGATGCTCAGATGGCAGAATATGTAAAAGAGTATATCGACTGGATGGATACACATAATCAGGTATGTGCCGACGATAATGAGTATACAATTCGTCTGAAAAAGCTGACTGAAGGTTTGACGGATGTAGAGGGAATTCCTTTGAACTTCAAAGTTTATTATGTGATAGATGTCAATGCATTTGCTTGTGCTGACGGTAGTGTACGCATTTTCTCGTCTTTGATGGATATCATGACGGATGATGAATTGCTGGGTGTAATCGGTCATGAAGTAGGCCACGTGGCACACAAGGACTCTAAGAATGGGTTCCGTACGGCATTGCTGACTTCTGCTTTGAAGGATGGTATTTCTTCACAAGGTGGTACGGCAGCTAAGTTGTCTGATTCTCAGTTGGGTGACCTGGGCGAGGCTCTGGTAAACTCTACATATTCACAGAAGCAGGAGAGAAGTGCTGATGACTATGGATATGAATTCCTGAAAAGTCATGGTAAGAATCCCTGGGCAATGGCTTTATCTTTCCAAAAGCTGAAGAAATTGCAGGAAGAAGCCGGTGCGCAGAAAAGTAGTAAGCTGAATCAACTGTTCTCTACTCATCCTGATTTGGATGCCCGTATCCAACGTATGGAAGAACGTGCAACCAGTGAAGGTATTGAGAAACCGGCGGTAGCGGAATAATATTTTGATATAATAAGAAGAAGGGCGTGCAATTCACTGTACGCCCTTTCTTATGCCTTCAGGCTTATGATGCCGTTCTCCGCCTTCAGATCTTCATCTTCCAGCAATTCGCGGATGCATTGAGAGATAATTTCTTTATCTGCTTCTATCTGTGAGGTAATATCGGCAGGTGTCAGAGGCTGTTTGCGAAGCAATTCTTTAATTTCTTCTTTTATTTGTTGGGAGGAAAGCCCGGGAGTCTCGGCACGGTGGCTGAGGCAGACATCGCATATTCCACAGTTATGTTCATTCTTCTCTCCGAAATAGCGTAGAAGCATACGGCTACGGCAAACGGTTTCGGTCGTTACATAATCTACCATTGCCTGAATGCGGGCTTCATAACGTTCCTTACGCTCCTCGTATATGCTGCGGGAGATTTGCAGATGTTGCCTGTCTACGCGTTCGCGTGTGTATATGATATAAGGTGTCTTTTTATGTGGAATATAGTCGATGACACGCATCTTGGATAGACGTATCAGCAAGTCGTACACCCGTTGCCGCGTTAATCCGCTACGTACCGCAAGCGAATTCTCGTTGATAAAGGTGTAATCCGTGAATACTCCGGTGTAAGAGCGCAGAACGATTTGAATAAGTTTGTCCATGTCCTCTCCCAGTTCGCGTAATTTATACAGTTCATCACGGCGGACGGTGAAGTAAAGACGGGAGGCATTGTCCTGTTCGTCGGTATATTCCAGATATCCTGCTTGCGTCAGAATTTTCAATGCACTGTCGGCAGGTACAGGGAAGTATTTGAACTTCCGGCAAAAGTCTTCCAGATTGAACTCTCTGACACATCCCAAACCGTCTCCCATCGCCATCTGATAATAATATTGCAGATGCTCGTACACCTGTTTGATGTAGTCTTTCTCCGGAAAGGTGTCCGGGATACGTTTATGAAGGGTGACTTTGTCCGATTTGGCATAGAGTATTACGGCATACGCTTTGTTGCCGTCACGTCCTGCACGTCCTGCTTCCTGGAAATAAGCTTCGGGAGAGTCCGGCAAATCGAGGTGGATTACGATACGTACATCGGGTTTGTCGATACCCATGCCGAAAGCATTGGTGGCAACCATTACACGGCTTTCTCCTGTCTGCCAGCGATGCTGACGTATATCCTTGGTGGCATCATCCAGACCAGCATGGTAGAAGTCGGCGGTAATCTCTTCGTTAATTAAAAGTTCGGTGATTTCTTTGGTTCGCCGACGATTACGTACGTAAATAATGGCACTACCCGGCATACGGCGTAGGATGTGAAGAAGTTCTCCGGTCTTATTTTCTGTTTTGCGGACTATGTAGGCAAGGTTCTTCCGTTCAAAACTCATGCGGAAAACATTTTCCTGCCGGAAGCACAGCCGCGCCTGGATGTCCTTCACGACTTCCGGAGTAGCGGTTGCAGTCAGTGCCAGCACAGGGACACCGGGTAGGAGATCACGTATTTCGGCTATCTTCAGATAGGCAGGACGGAAATCATATCCCCATTGTGAAATGCAATGGCTTTCGTCAACGGTTATCATGCTGACGTTCATTTTCCGTAGCTTGGTGCGGAAGATTTCCGTATCCAACCGTTCGGGCGATATATACAGGAATTTATAATTGCCGAAAATACAGTTTTCCAGTGTGATGATAATCTCTTGCCGGGACATTCCGGAGTAGATGGCAAGTGCTTTGATTCCTCTTTTTTTCAAGTTCTGTACTTGGTCTTTCATCAGAGAAATCAGGGGAGTAATAACTATGCAAAGCCCCTCTTTGGCAAGTGCAGGCACTTGAAATGTGATGGACTTTCCGCCGCCCGTAGGCATCAGCCCCAGGGTGTCTTTGCCTTCGCCAATGCTATTGATGATATCTTCCTGTATGCCCCGGAAGTTATCATATCCCCAGTACTCTTTGAGAAGTTGAGAGTTGAGAATGGAGAGTTGAGAGTTAGGCTGCGCAGTCATAGGGTGTGGTATTATGGGAAGTTGAGAGTTGAAGGTGGAAAGTGAGTAGTCAAACCGTATGGTAACTCTCAACTCTCCATTCTCAACTCTCAACTTCTCCAACTAATTAGGTTGAATATCCTCTATCTGCAACTGTACCTCGCCCCGTTTATGGGTATTCTCTTCAATGGTGTAGCAGATATCAAACGAACGCTTGGTTTTGATGAAACGTACATGCGAACTTTGTCCGAAGGCGATGCCGTTCATTACATTATTCGATTTGTTGTCTACCAGTTCCAGCTTGATATGCTCCTGATCACGCCCCACTACTTTACTGGTACCGTAATCATAGACATTATGCGTACAGAATATCGGTTTCGGATTATCCGGACCATAAGGATTGAATTTCTTCAGGTCATTAAAGAATTTCGGAGAAATATCCCTGAAATCTATCTCTGCATCGATATTTATGACCGCACTTGTCTGTTCCGGTAGGATGTTCTGTGAAACGAATTCCTCGAAGCGTTTGGTAAAGGCGGGAACATTCTCCACTTTCATCGAAAGACCGGCTGCATAGGTATGACCACCGAAATTTTCCAGCAGATCACGGCAATATTCAATCGCCTTATACACGTCAAAGCCGGATACGGAACGGGCGGAACCTGTTGCCATATCGTCCGTACGGGTTAGCACTACTGCGGGGCGATAATAAATTTCCGTCAGGCGGGAGGCAACGATACCGATAACACCTTTGTGCCAATCTTCGTTGTACAACACGATAGAACGGCGTTCGGCGAGTCCTTCCAGATCAGCTACAATCTGGTTGGCTTCCTCGGTCATGGTCTTATCGAGATCTTTCCGGGTTTCGTTGTATTGATTGATTTGATTGGCTTTTTCCAAAGCCATGGAGAAATCCTTCTCAGTCAGCAGGTCGACGGCTTCTTTTCCGTTCTGAATACGTCCGGAGGCATTGATGCGCGGACCTATCTTGAACACGATGTCGCTGACGGTAATATCCTTTTCTGTCAATCCGCATACATCGATAATCGCTTTCAAACCTACGCTGGGATTACTGTTCAACTGTTTCAATCCGTGGAAAGCCAGTATCCGGTTTTCTCCCATGATGGGAACAATGTCCGAAGCGATACTTACGGCAACCAGGTCGAGCAGTGGAATGAGGTGATGGAACTCGATGCCATTACTGATGGCAAATGCCTGCATGAATTTGAAGCCTACGCCGCAACCGGAAAGGTGCTCGTAAGGATACGTATTATCTAAACGCTTGGCGTTCAGGATAGCGGCGGCAGGTGGAAGTACATCGTCGGGCACATGGTGGTCGCAGATGATAAAGTCAATGCCTTTTTCTTTGGCATAGGTTATCTCCTCTACAGCTTTGATGCCGCAATCCAGTACGATAATCAATCCTACACCGGTTTCTGCGGCATAGTCTACCCCTTTGGTAGATACCCCGTAACCTTCGTTGTAGCGGTCGGGGATGTAATAGTCAATGTTCGAATAGAACTGTTGAATAAACTTGTAGACCAGTGCCACTGCGGTAGTGCCGTCTACATCATAATCACCATAAATCAGAATACGCTCTTTCTTTCCCATTGCCTTATTAAGGCGCTCCACGGCCACATCCATGTCTTTCATCAGGAATGGGTCGTGCAAGTCGGGCAACTGCGGGCGGAAAAACTTCTTGGCATCCTGTGCCTTCGTTATTCCCCGCTGCACCAATAATCCGCCAAGAATCGGGCTAATCCCTAATTCTTGGGCCAACTTTTGGCTTGTCTCTGCCTGTTCGGGTGTAATGGGTTGATAATTCCATTTGTGAGTCATTTTATATATTGTTTTTTCCTTTTTTCAGTCTCGTGGTTGGAAGAGGTTTCGTTTCTCTCGGGAAAAGCCTGTATTTTTCCAACAAGGCGTAAAAGTACGAAAAAGTATGGAAACAGAGGAAGGTTATGCGGAAAAACTTTGCGCAAAACTTTTTCATGCGAGCATGAAAGTTCTACATTCGATTTGTATTATCTTTGTTTCCTAAAAAACTTTGAACGTGATATGTTGACATTCATCTCTTGTGCCAAAACGATGACGGCACGCACATCTGTAGGAGTCCCTGAAATAACTGTTCCGTACTTTCAGGCGGAAGCAGTACAGAATGCCTTGGATATGGGGCAATTTTCAGCTGCTGACCTGGAACGTCTGTTACGTATAAATTCCAAGATTGCCGCTGAGAATTATCTGCGCTATCAGGATTTCTTTTCGGAGGCAAATTCTGCAATGCCCGCTATCTGTGCCTATACCGGTGCGGTGTTCAAACGTATAGTACCGAAAGATTTTTCCGAAGATGATTTTCGCTACGCTCAAGAACACATGCGCATCACTTCCTTTCTGTACGGACTGCTTCGTCCGTTGGACGGGATAAAGCCTTATCGTATGGAAGGAGATATACGCCTGCCCGAAAGGGGAGGGATGACTATGTTTGATTACTGGAAACCTTTGCTGACGGATTATTTTATAGCGGATATCAAACGTCAGGGTGGCATACTCGTTAATCTTGCCAGTGGTGAGATGAGAGATCTGTTCGATTGGAAGCGAGTAGAAGAAGAAGTCCGTGTCATTACTCCCGAATTCCAGGTATGGAAAGGCGGGCAGCTAAAGACAATTGTGATATATGCCAAGATGTGCCGCGGAGAAATGCTACGCTATATTATTAAAAATCGCATTGAAAATCCCGAAGACTTGAAAGCGTTTACGTGGGAGGGCTTTGCATACGATGAGGGACGTAGTACGGATGAACATTTGCAATTTACGCTGGTGTGACCAGCAAAGGTAGTTATGATTGCAAAAACTTCATATATTCTTCGTAGCTGATATATCTTCCTCCCATTGATTTCAGATGGGGAGTTTCGAACTGGCAGTCTATCAGTACGCCGCCATGCTCTCCGAAGAATTGTGCCAAGTGGATGAGGGCTAACTTGGATGCACTGGGAACCAGTGAAAACATACTTTCACCGAAAAAGCAGCGCCCCAAGGTGACTCCATAGAGTCCGCCTACTAACTGTTCCCCTTCCCATATTTCCACGCTGGCGGCAAAGCCCTGTTCATGCAGAAGTGTGTAAGCCTCTATCATCTCCGGACCAAGCCAGGCGCCTTCCATATCCATCCTCAGTTCTCCGCACTTACGGATGACTTCATCGAAAGCCTGATTGATAGTGACATCGTACTTCCCTTTGTTTATGAGCGTCCGCATGGAGTGGGAGATATGGATTTCGTCGGGGAAAATGACGAAGCGTTCCAGCGGGCACCACCATTGTATCATTCCCTCCTGAAAAGTGTACCAGGGGAATATCCCGTTGGAGTAAGCCAGGATGAGGCGGTCGGTCGACAGGTCACCACCTACTGCCAGCAATCCGTCCGGATCGCCGTAGTGCGGATCGGGAAATGTAATTTCGTCAGTTAGTGCAAAGACCATAGTATCACTTTGTTGAAAGTTGTAAGACTAATTGATCTTTGTCTACCTGTATGCAAGTTTTACCACCGGATTTTAAGGAACCGAATAAGATTTCGTGCATCAGGAGTGGTTTCAGATGCGAAGCTATCACACGGTCCATTTCGCGGGCGCCATATTCGGGCAGGAATCCACGTTGCAATAACCAGTTGCGGGCTTCCGGGCTCAGTTCCATCTCTATCTGGCGTGCGGCAAGCTTGCTGCTCAGTTCCCCAAGCTTCTTGTCGAGGATCAGTGAGGCCATTTCCCGACTCATATCGTGGAAAACGACAGTAGCGGACAGACGGTTAATAAACTCCGGCTTGAAGGTCTTCTTGACCTGTTTCAACATGGCTTCCCCGGCTGTAATCTGACTGCTGAATCCGATAGATGCCTGACGGGCAAATTGTGCACCGGCATTTGAAGTCATGATAAGTACAACGTGGCGGCAGTCGGCTTTTCGTCCCTTATTATCCGTGAGAACAGCATAGTCCATTACTTGTAGCAGAATATTGAACACATCGGGATGGGCTTTCTCAATTTCATCAAGCAGCAGTACGCAGTTGGGAGTTTTGCGAATGGCATCGGTTAATAAACCACCGTCTTCATAGCCTACATATCCGGCGGGTGAACCGATTAATTTGGCTACGGTATGCTTTTCGGTATATTCGCTCATATCGAAACGTTGCAGGGAAATACCCAGTTCGGAGGCCAGCACTTTGGCTACTTCGGTTTTACCTACTCCGGTAGGACCGACGAAGAGCAGGCTTGCCAGCGGTTTGTTTTCATCCAGCAGTCCGGCTTTGGACATTTGTACGGCTTCCACCACTTGGCGCACTGCCTCTTCCTGGCCGTAAATTTTGGCACTGATACGTGCATGCAAAGTTTCCAGTGAGGTGGTATCTTCTTCTTTCATGGCGAGTGCATCTACTTTGCAGATACGGGCGAGTACATCGGTTATCAATGTCTTGTCTACAATTTGCTCTCCGGAAGGTATAGGGTGAATTTCGCGGTAAGCTCCTGCTTCATCCACCAGGTCGATAGCCTTGTCGGGCAGAAAGCGGTCGCTGATGTAGCGGACACTCGCTTTGACGGCGTAAGGGATTACATCAGGATGATAGGTTACTCCATGAAATTCTTCATATTTTTCTTTCAGTCCTTCTACAATATGGATGGTTTCCTCAATGCTTGGTTCAAGTATATCTATTTGTTGGAAGCGACGCACCAACCCCTTGCTGCGGGCAAAGTAACGGTTGTATTCCTCGTAAGTAGTAGAGCCGATGAAACGGATGTCTCCGCTTTCCAGATAGGGTTTCAGCATGTTGGATGCATCCATGGAACCGTCTCCTGTACGTCCGGCACCTATTAGATTGTGTATCTCGTCGATATAGATAATGGCACGTCCTTCATTACGGACACCTTCCATAATGGTTTTCAGGCGTTTTTCAAAGTCACCCCGGTATTGCGTACCTGCCAGTAGAGTACCTAAATCCAGTTCATAGATACGGCAGTCGAGGAGTCGTTCGGGGACCTCACGTGCTTCAATGCGGGCAGCGAGCCCGTAAGCGAGGGAGGTTTTGCCAACGCCCGGTTCGCCTACATGCAACGGATTGTTTTTCTCTTTGCGACAGAGCACCTGAATGGTTCGTTCCAGTTCAGCTTCCCGTCCGATGAGTGGATTATGGTCTTGCAGACAGTCATTCAGACAAGTTACAAAGTTTCGCCAGGGTTCGCTTTTTTCCTGTGGAGAGGTTTGCAGATCGTCTTCTTCCTCCACTTCTTCATATCGGGAGATGAGTTGGCTGATAAATTCGGGTAGATCTTCTTCAAGAGCTTCTTTCAGGATATGGCATGCCCAAGAGTCCTTGAGCTGGAGCATGCTTTGCACTAGATGGGGGACGTTCAATGCTTCAGCACTTGAATAGTCTGTCATCAGATAGGCATGTTGTATCAGTTCGTTGAGCTGGGTTGAAACTTCCAGTTCATAATCCATGTCTGCGGGAACGCTTTCCAGTTCTTCCGTGAAATAATTCTCTAAAGAGAAAGCAAGTTCCTGGGTATCGCAGAAACACATATTTAAGGCACTGGCAAAAGGACTCTGTTCCAGAAATGCACTCAGCAAATGCTCAGGTGTGATAAATTCATGGCGATAAGATATCGCCTTTTTTTGTGCATAGGTGAATGCGCTGTTCACATGCACTGTATTTTGTATATCCATAATCTTCTCCTAATTCTTATTCTTCTTCCGGCGCAATGGTGAGCCGGAGTGGAAAATTCTCTTCGCGTGCCATACGGGTGGCTTTCTGTACTTTCGATTGTGCAATGTCGTATGTATAGATGCCTACCACTGCTGATTGACTCTTGTGTACCTGTAGCATCAGCGTTTCTGCTTCTGCTGCCGATTTAAAGAATATGGTAGTAAGTATCTTGACGACAAACTCCATCGTGGTGAAGTCATCGTTATAGATGATCACCTTGAAGTGCTGCGGTTCGCGTAGATATGTACGTTCCTTTTCTTTGAAAGATGATTGTTGCTGTTCCATAATGGGGGCAAATTTATGAAAAAAGAGGCAGATTAAGGCTGTATATTGAGTATTAAACTTTCTGTAGTAATAGGTCGGCTATTTTTTGTGTATTCATATCGGAAAAGAAAGGAAGGAAACAAGTTGGCGAGTTGACAACTTTCCCTCATAACCCGTCCAAAATGAATCAATCTATGTTTTTTTTTTTGTGTGTAATTTTTATTTCTTTCCTTTCTTGTCTTGTCACTTTTTCCACCCCCTCTCAGATGCCTTCTGAATGGGGTACAATGAGTCAGGGACTGAAAGGCATTCAGTCAGTGAGTGAAAGGTATTCAGTCCCTGACTGAATCAGATTCACTCAACGAGTCGGAGGAGTAGCTGCGGGAAAGGAAGAATTTTACCAGTTTTTTGTAAGTATAATTGCTAACTGATGAAATATACGATGAATCATCATTTAACTCATATCCCGGCTATAAGGAATAAACTTCAGAATAATAACTTTCTGTGTTTGGTCGTCTATTCTGAAACGATTATCAGTACGTTCGCCTATCAACCAAATGATATGTGAGCCACTGCAAAGCACCCATTGTTGTTCTTTGCGGGAAAGGGAGAATTTCCGATCAGTAAGGTAGTCACTGACCTTTTTTCGTCCGGTCATACCAAAGGGAACGAATGTGTCACCTTGTCGGCAACGTCTGACTGTGAGAGGTTGTTTTAGTTTGTCTGCATCGAAGCAAGCAGTATTTCGGTTGCGGGGAATGATGAAATCATCCGTGATTTCTAATTCTTCCATTGTCAGGCGGAAGGGCAGGGCAGGGTTATCTGGAGAAAAGACTGTTGAAACATCTTCTGAACAGACCGGTTCTATCAGCAGAAGCTCCCGGTCTTTAATCACACGCCATTCTCTGCTAAGGAATCTCTTTCCCGGTTGTCCGTTCAGGGAGGTGAAAATATCTTTGATCTGTGCACCGTTAAATCCTAATGGAGATAAGATCTCAAATAATAAGGTTTCCGGTGCAGATTCTTGGAGCAAAACACTGATCAGGATACCTTGTTCGGTTTGCACTTTCTGCTTGCCTTCTTCTATTCCTTTTTTATATAAGAGAGCTGCATCATTCAGATGTTCTGCAGTGCGGAGAAGGCTTTCTTTTACAGAGGGGTTGATTTCCTGCATAAGGGGCAAGAGGTTGAGGCGTATCTTGTTGCGTGTATATTCGTCTTGCAGGTTAGTGCTGTCCGTTACGTAAGATTGTCCGATTTCTTGTAGGTATTCGGTTATTTCTTTTCGGTCGAGGCATAACAAGGGGCGGACAATGTTTCCGTTTTTGGGACGGATACCCAATAGTCCGTTGATGCCTGTTCCACGGATAAGGTTGAGCAGGAGAGTTTCTACACTATCATCTTTATGATGGGCCACGGCGATAACGTTGGCTCCTTGTTGTAGACGGAGCTGCTCAAACCAAGCATAACGTAATTCCCGTGCTGCCATTTCAATGGATATGTGGCGCTTTTCCGCTTCTTCCGTGGTTTGGAAATGTTGGACATGTAACGGAACTTCCAGCTGCAAGCATAGTTCGCGGACAAACATTTCATCTCGAACCGACTCATCGCCCCGCAGATGGAAATTGCAATGTGCCGCCTCGCAGGTGTACCCCATAGTAAGAAGTAGACGCAACAAAGCTACTGAGTCCGCTCCGCCACTCAGCGTTACCAGTATTTTGTCTTCTCGTGTGAAAAGCTTCTCCTGATCAATGTATTGCGCTATTTTCTTTATATTCATAATGGTGCAAAGATAATATTAACGGATTGAATTCTTTCTAATTCTTCGGAACAAAGTGGAGAATGGAGAATATTTCTCCTTATTTAAAAACAATCTAAATAATTTGTAGGCTAAATACAAATCATTTATCTTTGCATCCAAATTAAAGAAAGAGAGAAGACTATGCGTTTATCCGAATTAAAAACTGGAGAAAAAGGTGTAATCGTTAAAGTACTGGGGCATGGCGGTTTCCGCAAACGAATTGTAGAAATGGGTTTTATTAAAGGCAAGACTGTAGAGGTTTTGCTGAATGCCCCGCTGAAAGACCCAATAAAATACAAAGTAATGGGGTATGAAATCTCTTTGCGCCGCCAGGAGGCAGGGATGATTGAAATACTCAGCGAACATGAGGCGAAAGAGCAAGTGACAAAACCGAATTATCATCCGGGAATGAGTGAAGATATTTATCCGGGGGAAGAAGAACTGAAACGTATCGCTCTTGGTAAACGCCGCACCATTAATGTTGCATTAGTGGGTAATCCAAATTGTGGAAAAACTTCTCTGTTTAATATTGCTTCTGGTTCACACGAACACGTTGGTAACTACAGCGGGGTTACAGTGGATGCTAAGGAAGGTCATTTTAATTTCCAAGGTTATCATTTCCGCATAGTCGATTTGCCGGGTACATATTCGCTATCAGCATATAGTCCTGAAGAAATGTATGTCCGTCATCATATTATTGATGAAACACCGGACATTGTTATCAATGTGGTAGATTCGTCCAATCTGGAACGTAATCTGTACCTCACTACCCAGTTGATTGACATGAACGTGCGTATGGTGATGGCGCTCAATATGTACGATGAACTGGAAGCCAGTGGCAACACGCTGGATTACATGAAACTAAGTGAACTCTTTGGTGTTCCTATGGTTCCTACCGTTTCGCGTACGGGCAAAGGCATCGAAGATCTTTTTCACGTTGTTATCAGTATTTACGAAGGTGCCGACTTCCTCGATCAGAAAGGCAAGGTACGTGCAGAAGTGTTGAATGACCTGCGTGAATGGCATCGGGAGTATGTGCCCGGCTATACCGGTGGGGCTCATAAAGAAGAAGAAGTACGTCATCATGGATTCTATCGTCATATTCACATTAACCACGGTCCTGAACTGGAACGCAGCATTGAAGAGGTGAAGCGGGTGATTAGTGAGAATGAGGGTATCCGTCATAAGTATTCTACCCGCTTTCTTGCCATCAAACTTCTGGAGAATGATCCGGATTTGGAAACGCTGATTAAAACTTTACCCAACGGCAAAGAAATCATAGATGTCCGTGATCAGGAAAGCCGCCGTATCCGAGACGTGCTGAATGAGGATTGCGATCAGGCAATTACCGATGCAAAATATGGTTTTATATCCGGTGCACTGAAAGAAACCTTTGTGGATAATCACTTGGATAAAGAACATACTACACGCGTGATAGATTCCATTGTAACGCACCGTGTGTGGGGATTCCCCATTTTCTTCCTGTTCATGTATCTCATGTTCGAAGGGACGTTCGTGCTTGGCGAATACCCGATGATGGGTATCGAATGGCTGGTAGAAACCCTCGGTAACTTTATACATGCCAATATGGCGGATGGACCGTTGAAAGATCTATTGGTAGATGGTATTGTAGGTGGTGTTGGTGGTGTGATTGTCTTCCTGCCGAACATTCTTATTCTTTATTTTTGTATATCGTTGATGGAAGACTCCGGTTATATGGCGCGTGCTGCATTTATCATGGATAAGATTATGCATAAGATGGGGTTGCATGGTAAATCCTTCATTCCTCTGATTATGGGTTTCGGATGTAATGTACCTGCTATTATGGCTTCGCGCACTATTGAGAACCGTAAAAGCCGACTTATTACCATGCTCGTCAATCCGTTGATGTCATGTAGTGCCCGCCTGCCTATTTATTTGTTGCTGGTAGGTGCATTTTTTCCGAACAATGGTAGTTTGATACTGTTATTAATATATTCAATAGGTATTCTGTTGGCGGTATTGCTGGCGCGTTTATTCAGCCGTTTTCTGGTGAAGGGGGATGATACTCCGTTCGTAATGGAGCTTCCGCCTTACCGTTTACCGACAGCAAAAGCTATTTTCCGTCACACGTGGGAGAAGGGGGCACAATATCTGCGTAAAATGGGAGGTATTATCATGATAGCTTCCATCGTAATATGGGCATTGGGATATTATCCCGACCATGATGCGTATGAAACGGTTGCCGAACAGCAGGAGAATTCCTACATCGGGCAGATAGGAAAGGCTATGGAGCCGGTGATTGAACCTTTGGGTTTTGACTGGAAACTTGGTATCGGTATACTTTCAGGTGTGGGCGCTAAGGAATTAGTGGTAAGTACACTGGGCGTGCTTTATACGAATGACGCTGAAGCAGATGCCGTAAGTCTTGCCGAACGTATTCCGATTACACCGTTGGTAGCTTTCTGTTATATGGTGTTTGTATTGATCTATTTCCCATGTATAGCTACGATTGTGGCAATTAAGCAAGAATCCGGTAGTTGGAAATGGGCGTTATTTACGGCAGTGTATACCACGCTGCTTGCGTGGGTAATGGCATTTGCTATTTATAGAATAGGAGGATTATTTGTATGATGAATTGGCAACAATGGGTAGTTGCAATCCTGTTACTGTTGTGTATTGTCCGGATAGGATGGGGAATTTATGCTTTTTTCCGCCGGACAAAAGAAAATGGTAATCCATGTGCAAATTGCGTAACCGGTTGTGACTTAAAGCGATTGATGGATGAGAAGCGTGCAGAGTGTAGTGCGACGAAAAAAGAAAAGAAGAAAAATTGCTGCGGATAGTTGGAATTTCCAAAAAATGTACTACCTTTGCAACCGCAAACGAGAAAGATTGGTTCCTTGGATGAGTGGCTTAGTCAGCGGTCTGCAAAACCGTGTACGGCGGTTCGAATCCGCCAGGAACCTCAAAATGAACAAAATGCCCTGAGTAGAAATACTTGGGGCATTTGTTGTTTATTGACCTTCAGTAACTTAGCTACCCTGCCATTTGGGTGGAAAATCGTGCGAGTGTAGACCGAATGTAGTCCGAGTTTCCTTAAACGATACGATTGTAGCACATGAAAAGTATTAATTTTAGGTTTTTCCCTATCAATAATTATAGAATTCACCAGTTAGTTCTCATTTTCCCATATTACTTTTGTTACAAACCAAAAGAAATACGCCATGAAAAAGATTCTATGTATCCTATTTACAGTTCAGTTTGTTTTAGCTCCCCATATAACGGAGAGCTATAGTGTTAATTCTATCGAGGATAGTTACGAATATTCGATAGTCAATCAAGAAAAGAAAACAGTCAAAAAAGACATTTTAGGTAATACGATCATTGAAGATGATAATGGTAATAAGAAAACTATTAAAGAAGATATTTTAGGGAATACGATTATTGAGGACAATAATGGCAATAGGAAGACTGTCAAAAAAGATATCTTTGGCAATACTATTATTGAAGACAATAAAGGGCACAAGCAGATTATCAAAAAGGATATATTCGGAAATTCCACTATCGAAGACTATTAGGTAGATATTATTTTTCCTTTCGGAAGAAAGTATCCATGAACCCTAATTGTTCATGGATACCATTCCGTTCGCGTGGCTGAATATTCCTTTATCAATCAGCAATTGTATAGTCTGTTCCGTTACCATATCTAGATTGGTTCCTTTCCTACTGAAACCAAGAAGTTGGGAAGTCAGCCGTTTCAGATCTTCAGTCGGCATGGATATCTGTTGTTCTATGGCATAGCGGGCGGCACTCATTACTTCCAGGATTGGAATATCCAGAATATCGCGTTTGGAGTTGATTCGGTAAAAGTCGCGGTTTTTAGCTTTCTCTTTATCCTCCCAGTAAATTATAGTATCTCCAGATAAGGGGTCTTTATATGCATCTTCAAGAAGACTGTCGATAAATAGCTGTAAACGGGTGGTAACTCTTGTCAGATTCCAAATTCGTAATATCCTTTTATATAGCAGAGTATTTGTTATGGGTTGTTCAATCTTGACTATTTGTTGAAGTTGTTTTTTAACCTGATAGGAGGAAGCCATTACGGTATCGATATCTGTACTGTAGCCTATATCGGGCAAGTCAGCAAATATATATTCTCTTTCTCGATTGTTCACTAACTCTACAACAGGTTCATTCTCTATACTGAATGTTTTCAGAATATTATTCTCTGTCGGAAGAGGAGGCTGTTCTTCTACTTTTGTGTTTTTTAAATCTTCCAGCTTTTTGATAATGCGCTCCACGACGTTCTCCTTATGTTCAAACCAGTCGACGGACCATACACGCATTACATTCCAGTGGAGCATCTGCAAAACATTCGGTTGTACTATTTCACGATCCCTTGTAGTCTTGGTTTCATAATAGTTTCTGCCGTCACACAATATCCCTAGAATATATGTATCCGGTTGCAACGGATTGACAATCGCTAAATCCACCTTAAAGTTTGACCGTCCTACCAGAGTATCCACTTTATAACCGCGCTGAGTAAGTTCCTGTGCAATTAAAGTAATAAGATTACTTTGTTGCAGGTTCTGTAGTTGGATGGCCGGAACAGGTGAGGTGCCGCGTTCTGCAAATTCAAGGAACCTCTTTAAGCCTTCCACACCTTTGGACTTTGTACGTTTCAAATCTATTTGTTCGGAGCGTAAGGTTGAGAAGATAATCATTTCATAACGTGCACGCGATACGGCTACATTCAGACGACGCTCGCCACCTTGATTATTCAACGGTCCGAAATTCATAGATACATTGCCATTCCTGTCCGGACCGTATCCTATAGAGAAAAGAATAATATCCCTTTCATCACCTTGTACATTCTCCAGATTCTTGATGAAAATAGGTTCATTACTTTGGAAGGCTTTTTCTTCCAATTCGGGATATTTGTTCAGCTCCTCAATGAGCATATCTTCTATCAAATTTTGCTGTACTTGGCTGAAAGATACGACGCCTATGCTTTTTTCAGGAACTTCAGGTGTACGTAGCCGGTTCAGTATTTCTTTCACAATGGCTTCAGCTTCGGCATGATTGCTGCGTGTACGTCCTTTATCATATGTACCATCTACCTGAACTAAACGTACTTTTGAAACTCTGTCATCCACAGAAGGAAAAGTATATAGCTTTCCATTGTAATACTGAGAATTACTGAAAGCAATCAGACTTTCGTGTTTGCTCCGATAGTGCCAAGTCAGATAACGGGATGGAATGGATAATGAGATGCAATCATCCAGAATGCTCTCCATATCGTCAAATTCAGCTTCTTCCTCGTCTACTTGTGAAGAGGAGAAGAAACTTGTCGGAGGCATTTGCTTGGGATCACCTACTACGACTAATGCGTTGCCGCGGGCTATTGCACCGACTGCCTCGCTGGTAGGCATCTGTGATGCTTCGTCGAAAATAACAAGATCGAACTTCTCTGCATCCAGGTCGATATACTGAGCCACTGATATCGGACTCATCAACATGCATGGACATAGCTTGGGCAACAGAGTTGGTATCTGGTCTATAATTCTCCGGATAGATGTGCCGCGTCCTCCATTTGAAATGTTCCTTTTTAGAATTCCTATTTCGGAACTGGAGGCGGCTTCCATTGTTAGTGATGGTATTCTGGCTGCTAATCTGCAGTATAGTTCTTTTTTACTCAACTCCTGAAAATCGATAGTCAGTTGTTTGTATTTGCTGATCATTTCCTCAAATAGCAACCCGTTGAAAAGGCGTAAAGTTTCGTCCGCATCAACGGTTTTTAGAGCTAATTGGTGATAAACGCTCTTCATATACGCCTCAGAAGCTTCCGATCCGCTTTTATGCTTATCTGTTATATAGTTGATAACTACGGTTAAATGCAGAGATTCCAATTCTCTCTTACGGATGCACCATTGTCCCCAATCTTTAATCTTATTGAAGTGAGTTAACCAAGTATTCAGTAGAACCGGTAGTTTCACTTCAAGATTATTATCCGGCAGTTGTATGTAGCATAAACCTTTTATTTCATAGAGAACCGTATTCAACTCATTGGATGTATCGATTAATTGCCTGAATGTATTTTCATTAGACTGCTGGAATGTGTTCCAGTCAGTACTGATTTTATTTGCAAATTGATTCAGAACTTCTGCAAATGGCTGTTGAACGATTGCTGCATATTTCGATAAAGTGTTGTAAATCATCGGAAGATTCTTAAGTATAGAATCAATATCATCCCATTTCTCTTTATTCTTTCTTCCTAAGAAGCCGAAAGAAGATGATAATTCGGAAGATTGTTCTTGAATGATCTTATTATTCTTTTGATAAGCATTGAGCTTTTCTAACAGGCTTGGTATTTGTGCTACCTGCAAACTCATATTGTAAAGTCTGAGCTTTTTCAGATAAGAACGTTTGGCAAAGAATTTAGGTAAGAACCATTTCAATTCGATAGCTTTCCATTCTTGTTGAAGGGCAAATGCATTTTCTTCTAGAATTTGAGGTGCGTAGTCTTTGCCTAGTTCGGTTTGTAACTGATCTCGTTTACGACCGGACAGGACAACATCTTTCCATTCTTCTATCAAGTTGGTATTACCACCCATTTCCAATAACGTTTTATTCAGATATGGGATGGATAGAAGCTGGTTACATATCTTGCCTCGACGGCTGCCAGAGCGGCAACGTGTACGGCTGCTACCTGCACGGTTTTTTCGACAGCGAATCCTGCCGCCGCGCCGTGCTCGGCGCGCTGGCGCAGCGCAAGGGCGTGACGCTTGAGGCGCGACCGTTCGACTGGAAGGCTCACAAGGAACGGCAGTACGACGCGCTGGCGCAAACCCTGCGCGAGCATCTCGACATGCGTCTGATCCGCCGCGTCGTCGACCGCGGGGCGTAGAGCGGCGCGGGGCGCGAAACAGACGCCTTCGAAAAAAGTTCCACGTGGAACATTTTCCGCCAAGCATGGCGTGAATCGTTGCAAAAACACGATTCAATCACTCCGCCGCGCCGCGCTCAAAAAAAGGATTCCGCGCCGGGGCGACTGTGCCCGGCGTCATTTATGGGAGGTCATGATCGTGAAAGACATCGACGAACTGAACGCGAACGTTTTCGAACTTTTCAACAAGGACTGGGCGCTGCTGACGGCCGGATCGATCGGCGATTACAACGCCATGACCATCGGCTGGGGGCAGCTGGGCACGCTGTGGAACAAGAGCGTCGTCACGGTCTTCGTCAAGCCCGTGCGCTACACGCACGGCTTTATGGAGGCAAACGAGTATTTCACCGTCGGCTTCTATCCCCAAGAATACCGCCGCGACCTGATGATCCTCGGCTCCAAATCGGGGCGCGACGGCGACAAGGTGGCGCTGACCCATCTGACGCCGCGGGCGGTCGAACACGGCGTTACCTTCGCTCAGGCCAAACTGACGCTGATCTGCAAAAAAATCTACCGTCACGACATGGAGCTGGCGAACATCCCCGCCGACGCGGCCAAAGCCTATTACGCCGAAGAAGCGCCCCACACGATTTACATCGGCGAAGTCGTCGGCTTCGTCGAGAGTTAAATGACCGTCTGCCGGCAGCGCGATCGATCCGTTCGGTTCTATCGCCAGCCTGTTCCCGCAGTTTTTTTCCCAGATCGTCGCAGCCGACAACAGCGGCATCGAAACGATTGAAGAGTTCTCGGCAGCCCGATGATGACCACCCGCGGCGCAAAAGAAAAAGAAATGTACCGCATCGGCCGTCTGCTCGGACAAACGCTGAAAAACAGAGACGCCCCCGAAAAGCTGAATGAGATCGCCGCCGAAGTGCGAACCATCGCCGAAAGTCACCCCGTGTTCTCCGGCGAGTGGGTTCCGGCGGCCTGCAGAGAATGACGGAGGCGCTTTCCCCACGCAGCGAAAGGTTCCTGGGCAGGAAAACCGCGGCGGCCGGGGCATTCGTTCCTCGAAAAAGAAGCATAAAACCGTCCCCAACTCCTCCAAATGTCACAAAACAGCTCTGGAAATTCCGTCACGGTCTCGAGGATAATAGAAACGTTCACAAAAGCCGCGGCCGGCTTTTCACCGCGCCGTCCGGAAGGGCTTGCCGCAGCGCGACAGAGATTTTTAATCGACACCGGGTATTCAGAAAAGAAACGGAGCGTGCTGTGATATGAGACATCTCTTCAAAGATCGCACGGCGACGCCTGAGGCCGCACGATGAACCTGTTTTCTCCGGCGGAAGTCGTCGCCAATTACGCCGCGGCGGGAGCCGCGAAAACTCGTCTCCCCGTCTGGAAGATCTTGCTGCTGGGCATGCTGGCGGGATTCTGCATCGCCACAGCGGCGGCGGCGACGAACGTGATTTCGCACAACGCCGGCGCCGCGGCGTCGGTCCGCCTGCTGTCGGGACTGGTCTTCCCTTTGGGTTTGATCATGGTGATCCTGCTGGGCGCGGAGTTGTTCACAGGCAACTGCCTGATCTCCATCGCCGTACTCGACGGCACGGCGACAGTCGGCGGCATGCTGCGCAACTGGAGTTGCGCCTACGTCGGGAATTTTGTCGGCGCGGCGCTGACCGCCGCCGCGTGCGTTTACGCAGGGCAGCTGCACTACTCCGACGGCGGGCTGGCCCTGTTCACGATGAAGCTCGCGGCCGCGAAGTGCGCGCTGGCTTTTGTCCCGGCCGTGCTGTTGGGAGTGCTGTGCAATGTCCTTGTCTGTGCGGCCGTGCTGTTGGCGCTTTCCGGCAAAGACCTGTGCGGGCGCGCCGCAGGCGCGTACTTTCCCGTGGCGTTTTTCGTCATGTGCGGCTTCGAACACAGCGTGGCGAACATGTTCTATGTGCCTGCCGCCCTGTTCGCGAAGAGCGTGCCGCTGTACGCGCAGAAGGCGGCGGATGCCGGCCTCGACCTGAGCGGATTGACGTGGAAAAATTTCCTCGCCGGCAACCTTCTGCCCGTGACGCTGGGCAACGTCGTCGGCGGCGTGCTGTTCGGCGCGCTGATGTGGGGCTGCTTCGCAAAAAAGAAAACGTGAATCGAATCGGAGAAATGAAAAAAGCTCCAGCCGAACCGCAGCGTTCGGCTGGAGCTTTTTCGTGTGCTGCAATCAATACTGATTCTCAATGAAAAAACGTCATTGATACTAATTCTTGATGGAAGGTGTTAGCATATTTTTCTGGGCGCTGCGAGGGAGTTCAGTCGCTCGGAACTATCTCGACCGCTGCGCAGCTCGCTTTGTGAATCTTCCCCGCAACGCCCTCGTGTTGGGCTTTTTGATTAAGAAATAGTATGAAAATGCCGCGCTGGCGGCCGCGCCGCAAAAAACATGCGGCGTGCGGCTTCATGCCGTTTTCGACGCGCTCGCGGCGCTCTGAAAAGGGCGAAGCGCCTTTGCCTTTTTCAACGAAAACCAGTATAAATCACACGTCCAGATTGTGCACTTCGTGGGCGTGCTGTTCGATAAACTGGCGGCGGGGTTCGACGCGGTCGCCCATGAGGATGTCGAAATATTCGTCGGCGCCGGCCAGGTCGTCCAGCTCGATCTGCTTGAGCAGGCGCGTGGCCGGGTCCATAGTCGTCTCCCAAAGCTGGCCGGGATTCATCTCGCCCAAGCCCTTGTAGCGCTGCACGGCGGCTTTTTTGCCGTCGGCCGCGAGCCCGTCCATGAATTTGCGCAGCTCCTTGTCGCTGTAAAGATAGTCCACTTTCTTGCCGACCTGCACGCGGTAGAGCGGCGGCACGGCTTGATAGACGTGTCCTTTCTCGATCAGCTCGCGCATGTGGCGGAAGAAAAACGTCAGCAGCAACGTGCTGATATGCGCGCCGTCGACGTCGGCGTCGGTCATGATGATGATCTTGTTGTATCTCAGCTTGCCGATGTCGAAATCTTCGCCGATGCCGCAGCCGAGCGCCTGGATGATGACGCGGATTTCCTTGCTGCCGAGCATCTTGTCCATGCGCGCCTTTTCGACGTTGAGAATCTTGCCGCGCAGGGGCAGAATGGCCTGGAACTTGCGGTCGCGTCCCTGTTTGGCGCTGCCGCCGGCCGAGTCGCCCTCGACGATGTAGACTTCGCAGTTTTCGGCGGTGCGGCTGGAGCAGTCGGCCAGCTTGCCCGGCAGAGAAAGACCGCTCAGCGCCGATTTGCGCACGAGCTCGCGGGCTTTTTTGGCGGCTTCGCGGGCCTGGCGGGCCTTGATGGCCTTTTCGATGATCGGCTTGATCACCGACGGGTCTTCTTCGAGCGCCTGCAGGATGCCGTCGTAAAGGAGCGAGTCGACGATGCCCTTGACGTTGCCGTTGCCCAGCTTGGTCTTGGTCTGGCCTTCGAACTGGGGATTGCCCAGCTTGACGGAGAGCACGCAGGTCAAGCCTTCGCGCAGGTCGTCGCCGGAGAGGTTCTCGTCCTTTTCCTTGAGCACGCCGGCGCGGCGGGCGCCTTCGTTGATGCCGCGAGTCAAAGCGCTACGCAGGCCGGCCACGTGGGTGCCGCCTTCGATGGTGTTGATCAAGTTGGCGAACGAGTAAAGCCTTTCGATGTACTCGTCGGTGTACTGGAAACCGGCCTCTACCGCAACGCCGTCCTTTTCGCCGCGGATGACGATCGGTCTGGGCGTCAGCGTCTGTTTGCCCTTGTTGATGTAGGCGACGAACTCCGAGACGCCGCCTTCGTAATGATATGTCCAGGTCTTGCCTTCGGCTTCGTCGACGAAGATAAACTTGAGTCCCGGGATCAGGAAGGCCATCTCGCGGAAGCGATTGCCCAACGTCTCGGCCGAAAAGGCGACCTCGTCGAAAATTTCCGCGTCGGGCCTGAATGTCACCGTCGTGCCGCGCTTCGCCGTCGGCGTGCCGCCGGTCAGGCCGGAAACGGGCGTGCCGCGCTCGAAACGTTCGTGCCATTCCCTGCCGTCGCGGTAGACCGTGACCTCCAGCCATTCGGAAAGCGCGTTGACGACCGAAACGCCGACGCCGTGCAGGCCGCCGGAGATCTTGTAATTGTGATTGTCGAACTTGCCGCCGGCGTGCAGCACCGTCAGCACCACTTCGAGGGCGGGACGCCCGTTGGAGGGATGCGGATCCACGGGAATGCCGCGGCCGTTGTCGCTGACGCTGACGCTCTGGTCGGCGTGCAGCGTCACCGTGATTTCCGAGCAGAAGCCGCCCAGCGCCTCGTCGACCGAATTGTCAACCACCTCGTACACGCAGTGGTGGAGCCCTCTCGTCGTCGTATCGCCGATGTACATGCCCGGCCGCTTGCGGACGGGGTCGAGCCCTTCCAGAATTTGTATGTCTTCGGCTGTGTACTGAGTGCTCATGAATCATTGACCTCCTGTGAACGGGGAAGCGCCACGTGCCGAGCTCCCCTCATCAATTCCCGATAGCGCCGCTTCAACGTCACCGGGCGGAAGCCCGTCACGCTGGTATGCCCGTCGCCGTAATAAACCGTGGTGCGCCCTTCGTCGTGGACCAGCGCGACCACGTTCTCGAGAAAAATACAATCCTCGCCTTCGATGGGAATGAACATGCCGCGCCTCCTTCCAACGCCGCGCGGGCAGATTTATGAAACCAGAACCAATCTATTATACCAGAAAAAACGACGAATCTTCGGCCTCCGCGCGCCTTTCAACCAAAATCGGGGGCGGGAAATGTCGGCGCCGGAAACCGCTTGGAGGGATTTTCGTTCCCTTGCGAAAACCACGACACATGTTTTGATTTTGCAGCGTGGCGTGATATAGTAAGCTCACGCGTGTCCGTTCGGCATGAAGAGGGGGCATGACATGGACAAGATCAGACTGGGGGGAAACGGGCCGATCGCGCACGCCGGGGGATGCGCCCCCGCGTCGCGCGGCTGATACTGTTTCTCGATTAAAATGCCGCGCTTCGCGCGGCCGTGCCGCAAAGAACATGCGGCACGCGATTTCATGCAGTTTCCGACGCGCCGTTGGCGCTCCGAAAAGGCCAGAGAAACCGTGCCCTTTTTAACGAAAACTCGTATGAGCGGAGCGGTGAGACGAAATGGACGGGGAAAACAGACAAATCATCGAGGGCGTGATCTGGAAGCAGCTGCTGATCTTTTTCTTCCCGATCCTGTTGGGAACGTTCTTTCAGCAGCTGTACAACACCGTCGACGCCATCATCGTCGGCCGCTTCCTGGGCAAGGAGGCGCTGGCCGCCGTGGGCGGCCCTTCGGGCTATCTGGTCAACCTGCTGCTGGGGTTCTTCATCGGCCTCTGTTCGGGGGCCACGGTGGTGATCGCACAGTTTTTCGGCGCCGGCGACGCCGAGCGCGCCTCACGGGCCGTGCATACGTCGATGGCGCTGTCGATCGCGGCGGGCGCGGCGATGTCGCTGGTCGGCGCCTTCCTGGCGGAGCCGGCGCTGACGGCGATGGACACGCCGCCGGAGGTGCTGCCTCATGCCGTGAGCTATCTGCGGATCTATTTCGGCGGGATCCTGTTCATGTTCGTCTACAACATGGGAGCCGCCGTGCTGCGCGCCAAAGGCGATTCCAAGCGTCCCTTTTACCTGCTCGTGCTGGCCACGATCGTCAACATCGCGGGCGATATCGTCTTCGTCGTTCATTGGGGCTGGGGCGTGGCGGGCGCGGCCGTCGCGACCGTGGCGGCGCAGCTGCTCAGCACCGTGGCGTGCATCGCCTACACC
>OHAO01000692.1_pt1 | contig 24602 bp, 28 predicted proteins | sample 1577151 | NCBI WGS metagenome assembly OHAO01 (sample SAMEA3541585, study PRJEB24748) | human gut metagenome | biome: human gut; feature: human-associated habitat; material: faeces | place: China | collected 2012 | reverse complement strand
GGGCCATCCTGCCAAAACTAAAAACTGGGTTTGAGACACAGCTCAGTCAGCTGATGGCCTCAGAGCGGTTTGACGCAGAGGCTGATATGAAAGTCATGGAGGGCCTCTTCCATATATTACACCCCTTTATTATATATTTGCCATTATTGTATATTATCACATGATATAATGCAACTATTTTTATTTGACTTTATTATAGTAGGGGATTGTTTTATATGTAATCCAACTTATATGTTTTTTAGATTAATTTATTGTATTTAGCTTATTTTGATCTTTTTGTAATGTGAAGTTACCTTACATCGAGTATTAATTTGCGATTAAATAATGCAATATTTTAATAAAAAAACAACAAACAAACGTTGAAACTCAACAACGCCAACGGTTATGAGACACAAACATCAAATTCAAACATTGCGTATAATATTAATTTTGTGCAATGTTGTATACCCCACCCCTATTTTTAGAGGCATAGAGGGGGTTAAGTTACCTCTTCAAAAATTCCCAAGTCGCAAAATAGAGTGAAACGTTTGCGAAAATATAACTATAAATATTGAAAATAGTACAAGTAAATAATCTAGCTAGGTTATTGAGTAAGTGGCGAGTCTGCTTGCTTGATAACCATTTTTTATACCTAAATAATTGAATTATAGAAATAAAAGGACTGAAACTTAAAAAAGTGAGTTCAATACTTAGGGAGAGTAAAGGAATATAGAATTAGTACATATATCAAAAATGATATATGAAATGGGGTTATATATATCAAATTTGATATATGTTAGGGGAGATTTTATCAGGAACTATGTAGAACTTAATGAAGGAGATAGAATTTTAAGAAAAAAGTCAATAGATTATTTGAAAAATACCGATGAATTACAAAAAACGGAGATGTATGTAAAATTTTTTCTAAAATCAGCAAGTGTGTTAGCAAGAGAGAAACTATCTTCAGCAGAAATGTCAGTATGTTTAGAAATGTTGCAGTATATCAGATATGATACTGGATATTTAGCTTTTGATAATGGTATTAAATTGACTTTAGATGATATAAAAAGAAAATGCGACTTTGTTTCTGGCATAAGTGTTGCAAGAGCAGTAGAAGAATTAGTAAGTAAAAAGATATTTGCAAAAGTAAAAACAGGCAAAGAAAACAATTATTTAGTGAATCCATACATTTTTATGCGAGGCGTTAGGGTAAACAGAACCTTGTCAAAGACATTTGAGTATAGTAGATGGGCTAGACTTTATAGTTAAAGGAGGAGTTTGGGATTTTTAAGAAAATAGGAAATTTAATTGGTACAGCAACAGGAGGAACATTAGTAGTATTGTCTATAATACTTATCATTATATTAGGTTTGGCATTGTCAGGATTAGTATTCTGGGGCATAGGAGAATTAATAGTATGGGCATTTAAAATAGGCTTTGTATGGACATACTGGCACGGATTATGCACAGCAATAGTGGTAAATGTATTAAGTAGTATATTTGGAGGTAAAAACAATGAATGATAGAGCAAAATTTATAGAAGTAAGTAAGTAAAGAACAGCAAGATAGAATAGACCTAATTAGAAGTTCATTTTCTAATATGTATGATGTGATAGACCATAATTGCAAACCAAGTAGAGAAACATCACTTGTACTAACAAAATTAGAAGAAGCTCAATTTTGGGCAATAAAAGGAATAACAAGGGAGGTTCAGTAATATGGGAAGCAAAGAATTTATTGAGAAGTGTAAAGAAATAGTAAAACAATATGCACTTGAACATTTAGACAAGAGTGATAATATTCCAGAGTTTGGAGTATTTGATGTTTGGTATTGTAAAACATTACAAAACCATAAAGCATTATTAAGTACAACTCTATTCGATGGTATGTATTATGAACTAACATACAATGGAGATAAAAAAGAATTGTATTTTGACGCATATAAAAAATTTGAAAATAAATGTATAAGAATGGAGGGAAATTAACTATGTATAATAGAGCAGAAATAAAATGTACACCAGAAGAATTGGTTATAAAATTGCCAAAAAAGATGGAATTAAATGATACTATTAATTTAATGAATAATTCTGATTATAAGAAAAGGTTTCAAGCAGAATATTATCAAACAAAAATAAGATACGAGAAATTGTGTAAGATGTTAGTGAAAAACGAAGCTAAAACATTAGGATTTACACCAACTTGTCCAATTGAAGTATTAGAAGATCAAAAATACAATATGGAACAATATTTAAAATCTTTACAAATCAGAGCAGAAATAGAAAATATTGAATTAGATTAGTTTTCAACAACTACTAACTATTTTTATAGTTAAAGGGTTGTGAAATAAATGTGTAGTGGCGGAATAGATATATCTAGTTTGATATTAGATATAGTAAAACTAAACGGCGATTATGGACGAAAGTAATACAATGCAAAACATAGTGTGAAATGGAAAAGTCTGAATGTCAAAAGGCAAACGACATAGCGGTAAAAGCGAGAGGATGTCGGTAATGTGAAGTTCGAATCTCACTAATCGCTGAATGGTAATAGTAGACGCTTTGATAGGCATAAGTTAAATACCTTGAGTGGGTTGATAAAATTTAACATATTAGGTGCAAATCCTAATCTACACAAATTTTCCCTATACCAAGAGTATAGAGGACGCGAGGTGTCGTAAGCGACAGCCTTTTACCTATCTACCAATGAGTAGAAAAGGTTTCTGGGAAGTGTACTAAGTAGAACTAGTGCAGTCCCTGTATATGCTTTTTTAGTTTAGTAAGTAGAACAACGGATTTTAAATCTGGAAACGTATGTGCAATTCATACAGAAAGCTTCATTAAACATATTATTACCCAAGTGCTAAACTGTAATATCATACAGCTTGGAGTTATCCGATAAGTAGTCAGACATACGGATACGTTTGTAAGGTTGCTTTCTATGTATAGAGATATATGTAGAGGAGAGGTAAAACTCAATAATGGATAATGTGCAGGATTTATCGCTTAATAAAACACTAGAATTGTCGTAGCCACAATAGACGGATAAGTTATCAATAAGCCTATATCTCATATTTAGCAAGTATGAAGCAATGTAGGTAATGCTAAACAAGGCTATTTCTCGTGATGTTCTTGAAAGAGAACTATAAGACATAACTAGGTTAAAGTAGCCCAATACGAGACAATTTACAGAAACAATAGGTATTAAATTGGTTAATACACATATAAATCTCTGAATGATGGGTGAAATTTATGAGAAATCAATCTCGTACGAGCTAGAAAGGGGCAAGAAGTATAGAGGTCGCAACTTTATGCTCAGACTTGTTCTCTCGGTGGTTGAATAATTAAGAAGATAAAATTACTGTAAGAGGAAACTCTAATAATATGCTTGTATATCGCGGGGTGTTGGAAACGGTATCCGACAAGTCTCCTTAGCTTGGGAAGGTGGTTCGACTCCACCCTCCGCAACCATTAGATATATTGAACAAGGTAATTACCTGTTCAATTCGAGGATTGATGTATCAGTCCTTAACCATATATTGGCGATAGTGTAAAAGCAGCACAATGTAGGAGTAAACTTTAGTAGGGTATACACGAGGAAGAAGAAACTCATAGGAATAAAGGGTGCAAATCCCCTTCGCCGATGCCACAGGCCTTATTATAGGTAATTGCTATTAAAGATATACTGAACTAGTGCGGTATGTTAAGACTGCTGAGGTGGTCGTAGTTAGTTACCTAGTAAAAATTGACAACCTAATTCAAAAAGTTTGGAGCATTCCTGCTAAGAATTGCGTACCTAATAAGGTATATGGTGCAAGTCCATAGGTTGTCGCCAGGTTCTAGGTAGCTCCTAGATATGCGGAGTAAAAAGTAGGGAAACCTCCGTTGAAAATAAAATTAAAATCCCTTACATGACAGAGTAATTCAAACGGCTTTGAACACTGTCTTGAAAACAGTTGGAGCAGTAAAATGCTTGGGGCTCGACACCTCACTCTGTCGCCAAAAAAATAGTATGTAGTGATATAGCTCGTAAGATGGTGACTTACCTTGCTTCTTGAAGCTAGAACAGAGTGTACATTTATGAGGCTAGATAAACAGGAAATAGATAGGAAAATAACCATGTCGACATATAAGTCCTATTAGCGTAAAGTGCAGTAAACTATATCATTACATAGTGTTTATTAGAAAGGAACTATTATGGGAAGATTTGAACGAAAACAGACAATAAAAGAATGGGAACTAGAAAAGGGAATAGAAATAATAGAGCCCACAGGCTTTTGGGGACAAAAAAATAAAATATGGAATAGAAAATATAGTGAAAAATTATTTAAGAAATGTGCTAGATTGAGTGAAATAAAATGCAAAACTGATAAGGGACTAAAGTTTTTATGTGGAGGTAATTAAGATGGGATTGCACGATAAATCAAATAGAGAAACACGCAAAAGGAAGTATGCAGAACAATTTGCAAAAACACAAGCAAATAAAAAGAGAAAAGCAGAAAAAAGAGCTAGAAAGTTAGGTAAATAATGCATATAGGTACATATATTAAGTTAATATTAATTAAAAAGAATATGACACAACAAGCCTTAGTAGACAGACTAAACGAATTAGGATTAACAAACAATAACGAAATTGTTAGAAAACATACCATATCAGACATAGTAAACGGAAAACTTACAATATCTCCATTTATGGCAAGAAGGTTAGAAATAGCTCTAGATATGCCAAAATATAGCATCGTAAATTTAATAGGTTTGCCAAAAACAGAAATAGGAATAAAAAAGTTGGAGGAAATAGAAGGCAAGATTATGAGAATACCATACAAGAAATAATAAAACTTCTAAAATCAAACAAAAAAATAGATGAATATTCTTATTATACAATGTGTGAAAACTTGTATCAGTTGCTATTGCAATATTTTGACAGTGGTGTTAATAGTCCAGATAGAAAAAATATTGAGCTAAATGCTTGTAAATATGCAATCATATTTTTATTGCCAGCAACAGAAAATAAAATTATAAATAGTAGTTTAGAGTTTCAATCACAATATTATAGTTTATATGAAAAAACACTTGCATTTGCAGGCAGAAGGTCGTTAGAACACTTTTTTGATTATATGGAGATGAATAATTCAAAGAAGGTTTTAGCGGGCAGAAGAGGCATTTTAAAGCCTTTTTTGTTCTACTTAAATAAGATTACATTTTCAGAAAAATTAAAGTATATAATAGCTTCTTACCCCCCTAGTGCTGGTAAATCAGTTACATTAACATATTGGACAGCTTGGCTATATGGAATAAGCAGAAACTATTCCGTGATAAGAATGTCTTATTCAGATGACTTAGTAGCAGGATTTAGTAGAAACGTAAGAGAGATTATAACAGACAAGCGATTCAGAGATGTATTTCCAGAGTATAGACAGTATGGAGATAATCCATTTGCCACAAAAGAGGTATATAACTGGAAGTTAAAAGACAGTACGGTACCAGCCTCACATATAGCAGTATCAAGAGATGGGCAGGTTACAGGTAAAAGAGCCAACAAGGCAATGATATTTGACGATATGACCAAAGGTGCAGAAGAGGCAACAGACAGTACAATACATCAAGGGCTATATAATAAATGGACAGGAAACTGGATTAATAGACGTGACGGAGATAGTACAAAGTTTATATTTGCAGGTACAATGTGGTCTCCGGAAGATATTTTAAATAGAATTATACAAGATAGAGAAGCAATATCAGAACTAGTTCCAAGCGATAAGTTTAAATATGTATGGGAAAGCAAAGATGGAACAACAGTAGTAATAAGAGTACCATTACTAGACGAAAATGATGAAACAACTTGTAAGGCTGTAATGACAACAGAAGAAGCAAGACAGTTGAGGGATGTAACAGATGAGTTCCAATGGGCTTGTGTGTATCAACAAGACCCGATACCAGCAGAAGGACTTGATTTTGCAGATGATTTATTAAATCATTTTGATGATTTGCCAGTAAATGAAGATGGAACACCGGCATATAGCAATTATTCATTAGCAGTATTAGATACAACTAGGCGTGGTAAAGATAATGTTTCAATGCCGATATGTAAAACAGATGGAAGAATTTATTTTATGATAGATGTTATCTTTAAGAAAAAAGCAATGACCGAATTATACGAAGAAATTGTTGCGAAAATAGAAGAACATCATATTACTTGGCTAGTAATAGAAAACAATACAGATACTTCTTTAAAAGTGCTATTAGATAAAATGCTAGAAGATAGAGGAATATATTATTGCACTATAACAGAAAAGTACAGTACAGTAAAAAAAGAAAAAAGAATAAAAGATAATCAAGGAACCTTAAGAAAATTAATGTATTTCAAACCTAAGACAAAATACAAACCAAATAGTGACTATGGACGTTTTATGAAGAATTTAACGACGTATAGTTTTGACTATCCTAATAAAAATGATGATGCTCCAGATAGTGGAACATTGTTCGTAACAGAAATTATATTAGAGAGGGGGAAACCTAACAAACCAAAAGCAATAAATAGGAGTTTGCTAGGGATTTAATATGAAATCAAATAAAGTAAAGATAGGTTATAAAGAATATGAAATAATAAAAAAACAACAAGTAATTGAACTTCCGAGTGAGTGCTATGGAAAAATCGATTATGACGAAGAAATAATCGAAATTTCTAATAAATTTAGCCAGATGCAACAAAATCAAACATTCTTACATGAATTAATACATGGAATACTTGAAAAACTTGATTTGCACGATTTAAGACAAGATGAAAGAATTGTTAATCAATTGGCAATAGCATTATATGAAGTTATATTAGACAATCCACACATATTTACTATGAAAGATATATAGGAGGTATAAGGAATATTTGTAGTAATTGTATGTATCAGTATAAATGTATAGAATTTAGATACAGCAACATAATTTTAAAACATATGCAAGAAGTCACTCGAGTTAAGAACAAAGATGGTAATATCATAATATATGTTCAGAAATGTAAAAAGTATACGAAAAAGGAGTGGAAAACGCGAAAAGAATGCGAAAAAGCTTGACAAAATACGTATAAATAGTAAGGTTGAAAGTAGGAGAACTATTTTGATAGTGGGATAAAGATACATAAATTAATATATGGAGGGATTAAGTATCTAAACTAATTCATCTCCATTTTAGGAATGGGTTGTATTTCGAGAGCAATCCGTTTACAACCTAATTCTGTTTATGGAGGAGATAAAAGGAACTCAGAGGTAGAAAATGTTGAACAAGAAATAATGTCAGAACCAATTGAAAGTACTGAAGTAGAAAATACACCAAAAACAGTACAATATTTTGGCAGAAGAAAACTATTATCTTCATACACCAAGAAAGAAATAAATGAAAAAACATTGGCTCAAATTCTACCAGAAGTTTTAAAAGAACATGAAATTAATGCAGGCGAAATTGATTATTTATACAATTATTACAAAGGAAAACAACCAATTCTGAACAAAAAGAAAATAGTAAGACCAGAGATAAACAATATTACATTAGAAAACCATGCTTTTGAGATAGTAGAGTTTAAAAAATCTTATGTGTATGGAGAACCAGTCAAATATGTTCAAAAAGGCGAAAAAGAAGGAGAAACATTAAACCCAGAAATATCTTTACTTAACAGATTCATGGAAAGTGAAGATAAAGCAAGTCTAGACAAAGAACTTGCCGAGTGGCAGTACATTTGTGGTACTGCTTACAGGTGGGTTGAAGCGGATAGAAGAGGTGAGGAAGATGATGCACCATTTGAATTGTCAGTTCCAGACCCAAGAAGAACATTTGTAGTGTATTCAAATGACATAAAAGGAGACCCCTTATTTTCAGGGTATATAAGCTATTTTGTGGACCATATAATGACTGATGATAAAATACCATTAGTTGTTAAATATAGAGTAGTAACAATATATACAGATACAGATAAATATATATTTAAAGAGGATAATGGAGAATACAAAATAATGCCTCAAAGCATTCCAATTAGTGAAAAAATGGTCAACGCATACCCTTTAGAAATAAAAGGGCAAAGAATTATAGAATATCCATTAAACAATTCAAGGCTGGGCTTAATAGAACTTGTAATGTCGGACTTAGAAGCAATAAACAAAATCAAATCTGCAGACTTAGATGGGATAGACCAATTTATTCAAAGTTTATTAGTATTTGTGAACCAAGAAATAGATTTAGCAACATTTAAGAAATTAGTTGCAAATGGAGCCATACAAGTTGCTTCATCTGACCCAGGGAAGCCAGCAGATGTAAAGTTATTAACAAATCAGTTAACACATACAGAAACAAAAGTAGTATCGGATGATAGATATGAAAGCTTATTGTCAATTGTAGGTATTCCAAGGCTTAACCACAAAGCAAGCGGAGGAGATACAGGACAAGCTAGACTTTTAGGAGAAGGCTGGACAATGGCAGATGAAAGAGCAAGGCAAGATGAACTTTCATTTAAAAAGTCAGAGAGAAAGTTTTTAAAATTAATCTTAAATATTTGCAAGTACAAGACCAAAGACAAAGATGAGCAAATTAAAACATTAAGATTGTGTGATATAGATATTAAATTTACAAGAAATAAATCAGACAACTTGTTGGTCAAAACACAAGGATTAATGAATATGATGTCAGCACAAGTGCCACCAGAAGTAGCATTTGTAACTTGTGACTTGTTTTCAGATCCTAATGATGTTTACCAAAAAGGAAAAGATTATTTTGGCAAGGACTTTTGGAAAAAAGATTCCAAGTCAACAGAAACCTTAGTTAGCGGGGGTATCACTAACCACACCAATACAAGCACTCACTTGGCAAAAAATGAGGTAGGTGGAGAGAAAGGAAAAGAAGATGGAGAAAGAGGAATTAGTTAAACTATTATCTAATGCTGAATTAGATGATAATGCGAAAGTAGAAGCTATTCAAAAAATGGTTGATACTTCGTATGTACCAGCAACTGTAGTTGCAAATGAAAGAAGAGCTAATAAGGAAGCAATTGCTAATAAAGATAAGGCTATTGCAGATATAACAGCAGAATATGACGAATTTAAAAAGTCAAAAATGACAGAAGAAGAAAAGAAAACATTAGAAGCTAAAGAAAAGGAAAAAGCATATAATGAAGCACTAAAAAAATTAAGTACAGCAACAGCAAAAACAGTATTTGCTAGTGCTGGATTAAAAGAAGAAGATTATTCAGACTTTATTGAGGACATAGTTGGAACAGATGAAGAAAAAACAAGAACACTAGCTGAAAAAATATGTCAAACAATAACAAAACAAAAAAGTGATGTAGCAACAAAAATGAAAGATAGTATTATAAACGGAACTACACCACCACCAGCAGGAAATGCTGATTTTAGTACAACAAGCAAAAAAGACCAATATATGCAATTATTGGAAGAAGCTACAAAGAAAAATGATATAAACAATATGGTTTATTATCAAAGACTTGTAGAAGAAGAAATAAAAAAAGAAAATTAAAAAGGAGAGATTTAAAGGGCAGATAATTACGCAATGAGTTTTTCGACACCTAACTATTCAGGTGCACTATTTAACAAAGGAAATGAGAGAACACCATTCTTATCAATGATAGCTGGAAAAACAGCTTACACAAATTCAGTTGAGTTCGTATTAGGACAAGACTACACATCAGAAGAGGGAGATATACCAAATATAAGTGAAAAAGGTTCTTTAACAGCACCAGATGCTACATCAATTACGAGAAGTCAAAATACAAACGTAACACAAATATTCCAAGAATCAATAGGAATATCTTATGCAAAAATGTCTAATATGGGTACTTTATCAGGAGCAAACATAGCAGGACAACAAGCGAATCCAAAAACTGAATTAGACTTCCAAACAGCAAATAAATTAAAGAAAATCGCAAGAAGTCTTGAAAAAACTTGTATTCAAGGAACATATAATAAAGCTAATGCAGATGATAAAGTAAACAAAACAAGAGGTATGGTTGCAGCCATTACAACAAACGTAGTAGCTGCTGCAGGAAAACCACTAGACATTTGGCTAGTAAATGATTTAATGCAAAAAATTTACGATAATAACGGAGATATAACAAGATTAACTTTACTGGTTGATGGAGTATCTTTAAATCAAGTAAATGCAAGTGCTGTAGAAAATGGATTAACAGTAGCACCAGCTACAAGAAATGAAAATGGAATCCAAGTTACAAAATTAATTATGCCTCTAGGAGAAGTAGACTTAATGTTAGGTCAATTCTTACCAGCAGGAACAGTATTACTTGTAAACTTTGATGTAATTAGATCTATTGAACAACCAGTGCCAGGTAAAGGTAATTTCTTTAGAGAATTACTTGCTAAAACAGGTGCAGGAGAGAAATATCAAATCTTTGGACAATTCGGTTTAGATTATGCTAACGAATTATATCATGGAAAAATTACTGGATTAGCAACAACATTCACAAAGCCACAAGGTAGAAAAGTTGTTGTAGTTAATGATGGAAGTATAAGTGCGTAAGAGGTAGGATATGAAAAAAGTAGTGTTATGTCAGCATTTTTTTAATAAAATAGGTGGAATTGAAACGTTTATTATAAACTTTTGCAAAACGTTTTATAAAGAGTACGATATAACGCTACTTTGCCGAAATATAGACATTGATAATGCTTTGAGATTAAGCCAGTATGCAGACATTATATGCGAACCTACAGATATAGAATGTGATACATTAATAATTACAAGTGTTTTAATAGATAATCCAATGATAGAAAAAGTAAAGTATAAAAAAATATATCAAATGGTTCATTCAGATTGGTCTCAAATGAAAAGATTTTGGGACTGGGAAATGAAAAAATATTCTCCAGATACACAATTCATAGCTGTAAGTGAAAGTGCAAGAGATTCACTAGAGAAAGAATACGGTTACGACAGTATAATAATTCCTAATATTCTTATAAAGCCTTACGTAAGTAATCAAAAAACTTTGAAATTATTAAGCTTATGTAGACTAACAAAAGAAAAAGGTTTTGAAAGAATGAAAATACTATGTGATTTATTAGAAGAATTGCATATTCCATATATATGGAATGTATATGGCACAAACGTTTATAATGAACAATCATACAAGAATATGATTATTCAAAAATCAATAACAAAAAATATTGGAGAAGTCATTAAAAATCATGACTATGTTGTTCAATTAAGCGATACAGAAAGCTTTTGTTACACAATGTATGAAAGTTTATTGTTAGGAGTTCCAGTATTAGTAACACCTTTTCCTAATGCAAAGCAAGAAATAAAAGATGGAGAAAATGGTTATATACTTCCATTTGATATGAATATTAGTAAAGATAAAATAAAGCAAATTTATAAAAATATACCCCAAAACGTTAAATATAAACAAGAAGGTGTAAAAGAACAATGGCAAGAGTTATTGAAGTAGAAGTTATAAATCCATATTTTGATATAAAACTTAATAAAGATATGAATGTAGGAGATAGGATCAAAATATCTTCTGACAGATTAAGAGAATTAGAAGAAGCGGGTAAGAAAAATAAGATTCAATTGGTAAAGGTTGTGAAAATAGTGAAAAAGGAGGGCTAAATTAGGATTTCGGAACAAGAACAAATAAAAGAAATGCGTTTAGAAATATTCGAAGATAAAAATGATGATAGAAAAGACGATATATTTAAATTGAAGCTAAAACAAGCAAAGCAAAGATATTTAAATTTAGTTTACCCTTTTGATAAAAAAATAACAGACTTACCAAATGATAGAGCCAGAGAATGGCAAACAAAATGTGCCATAGAATTATATAAATTAGCAGGAAATGAGAATCTAACTAGTTGGTCAGAAAATGGAGTTTCTGAAAGCTATGCAAGAGCCGGACTTTCACAGGACTTATTGAACGAATTGCCTCCAGCAAAGGCAGGTGTTCCTAGTTGAGTAGAAGAGATTGTCAGAAAAAGGATTTATATGTTGCAAAGCTATTAAAAGAAACATTAGATGATTATGGAAACAATATCAATGAATATGATAAGCCTAAATATTATGGAAAGTTCAATATACAGCCATTAAGCGGAGAAAGTGATGTTGCAGAATATGGGAGTAAAACTTCTAAAATGCAAAGAGTATTTGTTGATTATGACAAATATTTAGGGGAATTTAAAGAAGGTGATGTTGCATATTTAGACAGAACAACACCTACTAATGAGAGCGTTTATGGTGACAAGGCTAATTATAGAATAAGCTCCGTAAGAGAGCAAAATAGAAAAATAGCAATATATTTTGAAAAAATAGAGTGATATAAAGGGGCAAACAAGTTAATGAAGTAAAATTATCTTTATCGGATTTAGATAAAATGATACAAAGATATGAAACTAAAAAGAAGAATATGCCAAAAGTGGCTTTAAGAATTGTAGATAGACTAGCAGATATAATGATGGAAGACATTTACCCAGATACAGAAAAAATACCAGCAATAACAAAAGGTAAAACAGCGGTAGCAGGAATTAGAAATACTGAAGAGAAATGGACATACCATGAATATGGGACAGGCATAATAGGTTCTCAAATACCACATACAGCAGAAGCATTAGCAAAAGCAGGGTGGAAATATGATGTAAATGGACATGGAGAAAAAGGTTGGTGGTACCCAACTACTGAAAATGACCCTAATCCATATAAATGGACAGATGAGAGTGGAACATTAAGGGCTTGGACAAAAGGATTGCCAGCAGAAAGATCTTTCTATGAAGCATTAGAAAGAGCAAGAGAAATGTTCCCACAAATAGCAGAGGAAGAACTACTAAGAGAAACAAGGAGTTGATTTAAAGGGCAAGACCAGATGTATATGATGAAATGTATCAGTATTCAAAAGAATATATACAAAGCAAGTCTAAGTTTAGTCCAGTAGTATTAAAATCAGCACCTCAAGAAATAAACAAATTTCCGTTAGTAGTAATACCAGAATGTAAATTAATAATTAAAGACGAAACATTAGCACATAAAGAAAAAGAATATCGTTTGATATTCGATATAGAAGTTTATTCGACAGATAAAACTGTTGGAAATAAAAAGGTTGCAAGGCAAAGCATTATAGCTGAGCTAGAAAAATTAATATATGATGTTTTCGAGGGGCACTATCTAATGAAGGTGGCAGAACCTAAACCAACACCAAATATTGACAGAAACGTAGACAGGCTATATATGAGAGCAGAGGCAACAATTAATGAAAAGAAAATTATTTTTAGGAGGTAATTTAAAGGGCAGATGAAAATGTAAAAGCAATAGCAGACATTGGAACAATGTTATATGGAAAAAAGAAAGGTGCAAACTCATTTACAGAGTTAGTAGAAATTAAAGATGTACCAGATACTGGTTCAGACCCAGAACAAATTGAAGTAACAACATTAAAAGACAAAAACAAAACTTATATAGGTGGTAGAGGAGACAACCCAGCACAAAGCTTCTTATATAACTATACAGAAGAAAATTTCCATAATAAAGTAATGCCTTATTGTAATGGAGAAACACATGATTTCTTAGTAAAATTCCCAGATGGAACAGGTTATACAATAAAAGGTAATGCAAGAACAAGAATAAATGCAGTATCACAAAATGTACCAATAGAAGCAACATTAACAATAACACCAGAAGCAATAGATTATAAAACATCAGCACAAGTTACAGCATTGTTACCAACAGTAAGTGCATAACTAAAAGGTTTAAATGGAGGTAAATTAGTATGAGTAAATTTATGAAATTAGTAGTTAAAGAAAAAGAATATTTAATAGGTTTTTCTAGCAGAGCTTCTGTTTTAAAAGCAGAAAAAGAAGGCTTTATCAAAGCATTAAATTCAATGGATGAGGCACCAGTAGAAGGAACAGCAAAATTATTACATTTTGGTATGTTGGAAAAACAACCTAAAAACACAGTAGAAGAATGTAATCAAATATTAAATGATTATGTATCAGAAAATTCAAACGAAGAAGAAGGCGTAGATATTGGGCAAATATCAAGTTTTATAATGGAACAATATACGGCTTTTTCAGGAGCCCCAGCTGGAAAGAAGAAAATCAAGGAAATAGAAATAGTAGAAATTTAGAAACAGATGGGGAGAAAGTAAAAACGCTTCAAGAACTGTTTTATAAATATTTAATACCATTAGCAATACAAGTTCGGTATGCCCTTGCAAGAATTTTGGAACGATGAACCAGACTTGCTTTGGACATACCGAAATTTATATATAAGAAAAACAGAAGAAGAAGCAAAATTACAAAAAGAAATGATGAATACAAGTGCTTGGCTACAAGGCTATTACACCTATATAGCGGTAACATCAGCTTTTAGTAAAAGCGAAAATTATCCGAACAAACCGATTGAACTTGAAGACAAGCCATTAAATAAATTAGAAAAGAGCAAAGAAGTTGAAAACAAAATAAAACAACAACTTTTAAATGCAAAAATAATGCTAGAGCAAAGGAGTGCTAAAAAGGGCTGATTATAATGTAGATACATTAGAAGACAGAGTAACTTTGGATTACCAAAGTGTAATAACAGGGATTGACCAAATAAAAAATTCTGTCAAGGGACTTAAATCACAATTAGACAAAATTGGTAAGAACACAGGTATTCCAAAATTAAACAGCCAAATAAAAAAATCTTCTTTTGGTAACACAGTCAAAGGTATTGCAGGATTGGGCACGGCAGTTGTAACTGGTAGAAAGATGATTAAAACTCTACAAGGAATGACAGATGAGAGTGTAAGTTTTGTAGAAACTGCAAACCTTTTTAGTGTATCTATGGGAAAAGGTTTACAAGGATTAAACCAGTATTATGAAAGAGCAGTAAAATTTCAAAATGAGTTAAAAGAAAAACTAGGTGTAAACATAGAAGAGAGTATGAACTATCAAGCATTATTTAATTCTATGTCAAAATCTATGGGAATAAGTGCAAAATATGCATATATTCTATCAGAAAATTTTACTAAGTTAGGTTATGATTTATCATCCTTATATAATATAGATCCAGAAAATGCAATGCAAAAATTAAGAGCGGGCTTAGCTGGACAAACTAAACCATTAAGAGATTTGGGGCTTGACATAACGCAACAATCATTACAACCTATTGCAGATAGTTTAGGAATAGAACGTAGTGTAAAAAATATGTCACAAGCAGAAAAGATGGTATTACGTTATATTGCTGTATTAAAACAAGCACAAATAGCACAAGGCGATTTTGCAAATACCATGGAAAGCCCTGCAAACCAATTAAGAATATTTAATGCACAAGTAACAGCTTTTAAAAGAAATATGGGTAATTTATGGCAGGGATTTTTAGGTGGAATATTACCCTATATTAATGGTGTTATGATGGTAATAAACGAACTCCTAAAAATGGTTGCTAAACTATTTGGTTTCAAAGTTTCGGACCAAAAAGTAAATTTAAGTGCAAATATAGGAGCAGATGATTTGGCGGATGACCTTGGAACAGCTAGCGGAAAAGCAAAAGAATTAAAAAATCAGTTGATGGGATTCGACGAAATAAATAACATAACATTGCCAAGTAACTCTGGTAGTGGCTCAGGTGGTGTAAGTGGTGGTATAGACCAAAGACTATTAGATGCAATGCAAGAATATGACAACTTAATGGATAAAGTAAAAGGTAAAGCTACAGATATTAGAGATAAAATAATGGAGTGGTTAGGATTTACTAAGAAAATAAACCCATTAACTGGAGAAATTAACTGGGAATATGCTGGAATGAGTAAACAAGCAAAAACTATGCTAGGTATTTTAAAAACAATATGTGCATTATATATTGGAACAAAAACATTGAAATTAATAGGCTGGTTAAATACCTTAAGAAAAGTTTTGTTAGGAACCAAAACGGCAACTACAAGTTTTCAATCAGGATTGGCATTATTAGGCAAAGAAACTAGAACAACTTGGTCTGCATTAAAATTAGGAGTGGAACAGTTTAAACTGTACAGACAAGCTGGTGATAGTGTAACAAAGTCTCTTGGTAAAACAACTGGTGCAATGTTATCTCTAATACCTAACACTGTGAAAGTAGCAGGGGGCATAGCTGGATTGGGTGGCTCATGTGTATTAGCGTATAAATCAATGGAAGATTTGAAAAGTGGAAGTATAGGTACTACAGAAGGATTGTTAAAATTAGCAGGGGGAATAGCTGGAGCAACAGCAAGTGGAGCATTAATTGGTTCAGTCTTTGGTCCAGCAGGAACAGTAATTGGAGCTCTTACAGGCTTAGTAGCATCAGGAACCACAGCTTTACAGAGCTATAACAATGTTTCGAAAGACTTGAGAGAAAGAATAGAAGAAAATGGGAAAGCCATAGAGGAAAGTACAAAAACAATAGAGGAGAGAACAAAAGCAACACAAGATACAATTAATAATCAGATGGCAGAACTAGAATATACTGAAAAGTTAACAAAGGAACTAGAAAATTTAACAGATTCAAATGGTAAAGTTAAAACCGGTTATGAGGAAAGAGCAAATTTTATATTAAATCAATTAAATAAAGCCTTTGGAACAGAGTATAAATTAACTGGTAATAGGATATATCAAAATGGGAAACTTATAGAAAGTATAGATGGAATCACAAGCAGTATATATAAAACAATAAATGCCAAAAAAGCAGAAATAATCTTAAATGCAAATGAAGGAAATTATGCAAAAGCTATCCAGGAAAGCACAAAACTATACCAGGCAAAAGAAACAGCAATAAAAGATTGTTCAGATGCGCAATCAAACTTTTCAAAAATATTGGAAGATTATGGACTTACAATGGCTGATTATACTAATAACACATATAAGTATCAAAAAGCATTAGTAAGTTATAAGAATATTTGGACTCAAAGTTTGGCAAATGCAAAAAATACTTACGAAAAAGCTACACGAGAAGTAGATGAAAGTACAAAGAACTGGACTAATTGTTGTAAGACTATAATGGATTTTGAAAACTTAAAAACTGCAACTATATCAGCTAATCAGGAAGAAGTTGATAGAATTTTACAACAAATGACTAAAAGCTATGAAACGGAGTCAGGAACACAGACTCAAACAATAAATCAGCAAATGAAAAAAGAAATAGAAATTGCAAAATATAAGAAAGAACAATTGATAGAAACTCAAGGAGAAATTAATGAGGAAACTGAAAAGTTATTAAATTCTCAAGTTGAAATAGTTGCAAATTCATTAAAGAACCAGACACAAAAAATTGAAAACTTAACACCAGAAGTTGTAGAAGCTTGGAGAGCATTAGGCGAAAATAACTATGAAATATATAGAAAAAAGGTTAGTCAGTTATCACCAGAGGTACAAAAAGAGGTCCAAAAGATGACTGGTGTAATTGTTCAAGAGACAAACAATGCAGTACCGAAGGTTGAAAAAGCTTCAAATAGCATATATGAAGCAATTACTAAAGATTTAAAAGGAAATTTTAAAATTGATTTTGGGGTAAATGTTGATTTTAAGGAATTAAAAAGTAAATTAAAATTAATTAAACTGTCAGTAGAAAAGATGAGTAGAGTTCCAATACTTGGTAGTGCCTTTAAAGGAATTTCAGGAAATATAGATAGCTTAATTAATCAATTAACAGTGAACGGATACGAAAGTGGAGGATTTCCAGTAAGTGGAGAGATGTTCTTAGCAAGAGAAAATGGATTACCAGAAATGGTAGGAAAGATAGGAAATAAAACATCTGTTGCCAACAACGGACAAATTATTGAGGGAATAAAAGCAGGTGTATATGAAGCTGTAATGACTGCAAATGCACAAAACGGTAGCACAAGAGTAAATTTAGATGTCAGGGCAGATGAAGGAATAATAGTAAAAAAAGCTTCAAAAGGATTTACAGAATATGTAGAGCAAACAGGGGAGCTACCTTTCCCTGTGCCAGTATAAAGGAGTGAAATAAAGGAGTAAACGATATGTATCAGACTTTGTAAGCAAAACTTATGTATCAGGAGACTTGATTTCAATAGAAGGCTATAAACCAGACTTTATAGCAGGTTATGAGATAGAAGAATATGACTTAAGTTTAGAAGCGGGAAGAAATGCAAAAGGTACAATGAGATTAAATTACATTGGAACAAAATATAAAGTTATATTAAAAACCACTCCTTTATTCCAGGCACAATTAACAGAATTTTATTCCCACATACCAAGAAGAGCAATAAGCGTTACATTTTTCAATCCTTATACGGGAGAGAGCAAAACAATAAGTGCATATAGAGGAGATAGAAAAGTATCAATGTTATTTGACATAGATTGTGTAGGAAAACTATATGACGCAGTAAGTCAATCATTAATAGAATTGTAGGTGTGAAAAAGGGCAAGTAATGAATTTAAACAGGAATGCAAAGCAGACGTTCAAAATTTAAAATATGCAACAATAAATATAAAAGGAACTGCAACTAATATAACAGAAAATAATGACTTACAAGAATTTGAAATTAACTCCAACTGTTATGTAAACGACAGATTTATTGGAACTGCTGTCGCTAAAAAGGCAACAGTTAAGCTATTAGATGATGGTAACTATTCACTAGAAAATAAAGATATAAATATAAAAACAGGAATAGAAATAAACAATGCAAAAGAATATCAAAAATTAGGAACATATACTATTCCAAAACCAGACACAGAAGAAGTATCAGGAAATATAAGTTTCACAGGGTATGACTACATGAAAAAATTTGACACTCAATATGTAGATAGTAATACATACCCTATAAGACTAGACGCTTGTTTAGAAAATTTATGCAGTCAAGTTGGTTTAACACTAGGGAATAAAAATTTTCCTAATAATAGTTATATGTTAAAAGGAAATCCTTTTACTAATAAAGAAACTAGAAAAACAGTATTAAGTAACCTAGTTCAATTAGCAGGAGGATTTGCAGAAATAGATGTAGAGGATGGTAAACTTTATGTAAGAAATCTTGATGTAAGTGGAGAAGCAGTAGAAACTATTGATGGAAATAATTATGACGAATTTAAACCCAACAATGTATTTGGACCAGTAAACTCTGTAAGAATACAAATGAATAGTGGTGTAGATGGAGAAGAAACAATAAAAGAAGCAGAAGGAGTAACAGACGAGAATAGATGTCAGATAACAATAGCAGATAATTATTATTTAACATCAGCAGAAGAACGAGAAGCGGTTATAAACGGCATTTTCAACGCATTGAATGGCCTTACATATCTTCCGATAGAATTAAGCTACTATGGCTACCCTTGGCTCAAACTAGGGGATAAGATAAAAGTAAAAGGCAAGAATGATAAAGAATATATAACTTATGTTATGGAACACACTTTAAAATATAACGGAGCATATTCTGGAACAATTAAGGCAATTGCATTAACTAAAACACAACAAGCATATAAAGAAGTTTTGTCTTTAAAAGATTGGAGAAGAAACACAGAATTAGCAGTTGATAAAATAAACGGAAAGATGACAGCTGTAATTGAAGAGCAGTCAGAACAAAGTGAGAAGCTAACCAAAGTAGAGCAAGACGTAAATGGAATAACCAGTAAAGTATCATCAGTAGAGCAATCAGTAGAGAACATAACAAAAATAGAAGGTACAGCAGAAGGAAAGAACATATATATAGATGATGCATCTGCAGAACCATTAATAGATATAATGCTAGAGGGCGAGAGCCAACAGGGAGCAAGCCCTAGCCCAGATAATCTAAGCAAAATAGAGAATTTGGAGGGAAAGAACAAAGTTAAAGAAATAAATTGGAAACAGATGCCAAGTATATTAACAGGAGCAACTATAACAAATGTAAACGGATATGGAACAGATTATATTGACGTTGATAATACAAAACAATACATTTTTAGTTATCTTGGAACATCAGGTTCTAAATATATTGTATATTATGATAAAGACAAAAACTTTTTAGGATATGATACTGAAATACAAATAAATAACTTTGCAAAATGGAATGAAACAGGATATGTACGTTTAAGAATAGATTGTCCTCAAGGTTCTGTAACAGCCTTTCAGTTAGAAGAAGGTACAGTAGCAACAGGTTACGTACCATATAATTCTCTAGAAATAAAAGATGTAGGAAAGAATCTATATGCAGGAAATGAAATAACAATAAATGGCACATATTCTTCAAATACATCTGTTAATTTAGGCTCAAGATATTTAAGTGAGGGAACTTATACTATTAGTTTGACTAATAGTTTACCAAACAATTGTTATATATATTTAGGTGCGAATGGTTCAATAGCAACGGCTATAAGGGACAAAGCAACTTTTACATTAACAGAAGAACAAAATTTTCCAACTCGACTAGTTGTTAAAGCTGGAACATATAGCAACTTTACGACGAAGATAATGATAGAAAAAGGCAAGGTCGTAACAGACTACGAACCCTACAAATCACAAACAGAATACTTCCCTCTATCAGAAGGACAAAAGCTATACAAAAACTCTTATTTGGTAGGTGATGGAATACATCATAAGAGAAAACAAGTTGTATTGAATGGGACAGAAACAAGTTGGTATACGCTTGCAAACCAAACTGGTACAAACACCTCATATTTCGTTATAGCTAAAAGTGATATGAAAAAGGCGAGCATATTAATTTGTGATAAATTTATAAATCGAGCCACTTGGAATACTGATGAAGAAGCCATTCAAAGTATTATAGATAATTATATAAGATTAAGAATAAATACTAGCAGAGCAAGCACGGTTGCAGAGTTAAAAACTTGGCTATCAAACAACCCTATCAGAGTAGAATACGAGCTAGCCGAAGAAGAAATAGTACCTTATACAGAAGACCAAAAAGAAGCGTGGGAGAAATTAAGGCATTTTACATTATTTAAAGGTATTAATAATATAACAAGTACAGCAAACGCGAAAATCACATATGTTAGAGATAATGGATTAAGCGACACATACGAAACCAAGCGAAACGTAAAAGAAAATTACTACACAAAAAGTGAAACAGACTCGCAAATAAGTCAAACAGCAGACTCTATCAAAGAGTCAGTCAAAGAAATAAACGAACAAACACAAGAAAAGCTTGCAACATTGGAGCTAGCCAATCAAAGTTTAGAATTTGCAACTAAAAGAGTAGGTGGAAACAATCTAATCAGAAATAGTGCAATGATTAATGATAATAATTTCTGGCTAGCACACGCTAAATATCCATATCAAGAGTCAGATACACCACCTGACAGTCCTACTGAAGGAGCATACTGGTATTGTACTGCTAATAGTGGAAGTTACATCGAAAATCAAATGTATGTGTACAACAACAGTGGTTGGCAAGTATCAGAACTGTCAAGAAAATCATTGTTAAGTGCTCAAAACTACTTCGCTTATACAACTTCTAACGAATATTGGGCAAACGGCAAAAATGCTAATGAAAATACACTGAGTGGACGAGTTATTAAGCTTGATGGAAGACAAGACTATACAGTATCACATATATTCAATATCACAGAACCTATTACATTGAATCAAAATGAAAACAAAATGGCAATATCACACTTTATAAAAAACAGTATAGTACAAGGAAATGTCTGCGTAGGACTAATGTTTCTTAACGAGGCAGATTTTACAGAAGTAGAAAAACCTTACTCATTGTATGAGCCTGGTATTATACTGACACCAGATGATTTAAAAGATTTAACTAAAATAGAGCAAATAATCGAAATACCTAAGAAATCAGATTTTATACCTGTAGTTGTAAGTAACACAGCACCTACAGATACAACCAAGAATTGGTTAGATACAACAATATACTTACCTAAAAAATACAACTCTCAAACATCACAGTGGGAAATATTAGATACAAAGATGTCATTATATAACGAGAGTTCAAGAGAAGTTTGGACTTATAGATATTTCTACGGATTCTATTATCAAACGCCAATAATATACGATACAGCAGAAATCAAGAGTTGTTATGTGGCATTAACGTTTTATCCTGCATTCGCAGTTTATACAGGAAATGTAGAGCCTACACCTTACAAAGGGCTATATTGGAATAATAAAACAACAAATTTAGTTAAGAGAGCAAAATATAATGATACTACTTTTGTAGAGTGGGAAACACTTGATATTCCAAGTAGTTTATTGCCAACTGGTGCTAGTTTAGGTGTTGAACTATTTGATTACATAGTGCCGATTAAAGGATTCGTAGAAATTGCTGATTTAAAGCTTGAATATAACACTATGTGTACTCAATGGACTCAATTTCCTGGGGAAGTTTATGGCAAGAATTATAAAATGGACGAAAAAGGATTTTGGATTCAAGCCAATCAAAATACTATGTTTATAGATGAGGACGAAATCCTAGCAACATATAAAGGAATAAATATATTCCAAATTAATAAAGACTTAGCATATTTTTACAAAATACAAGCAACAGAGAGTATAGAAGTAGGAAACTATTTTTTGAAAACTCAACAAATTAATTCAAAGAATATGCTGTTACTTTATTAGGAAGGAGAGCATATGGCAATATCAAGTAATATATCAATAACACAAAACTCACAGAATATAGCAAACAATAAAAGTAATATAACTGTTAGAGTACAAGTAACAACAACAGGAGAATCATATAACGGATACTCTAAACCAGGTACTTGTACAATTAACGGAACACCATACGATTTTAATCATAATATACCTTACCAAGCAACTACAACAATCTTTGAAAAGACATTAGACGTGGCACACGACAGTAACGGAAAGAAAACCGTTTATGCTAGTTTCTCGTTCCAAACAGGTATATCAGCAGGAACAATAACTGGGTCAACGTCCAAAAAATTAACAACAATTCCTAGAACTTCCGAAGTAAGTTTAAGTAAAAAGAATTTCAATATTGGCGAAACTATAACAATATATACTAACCGAAAAAGTGCTAGTTTCACGCATACAGCAGTTATCAAATTCAATGGACAGACAGTTAGAACACAAACAGGGATAGATGCTTCATATAGTTGTAATACAAATGAATTATTTGCTAAAATTCCAAATCAAAATCAGGCTAATGGTACAGTGGAACTTACAACTTATAGTGGTGGTACTAGAATAGGAACAAGTGCAGTTAATTTTACAGGCTATGTAGTAAATAGCGACCCAGTATTTAATAATTTTGATTGTGAAGATACAAACACAGTGACTAAAACTTTAACTGGGAATAATCAAAAGTACATACGAAAGTATAGTAATTTAAAAGTAACAATAACAAGTGCAAATAAGATGACTACCAAGAACAGTGCTACACCTAAATATTACAATATTGTGGTTGGTAATAAAATTGAAAAATTAGATTATTCAACATCAGAAATTTCAAAAACTATAAATAATATGGACGACAATACAGTAACAGTTTTTGCCGTTGATAGCAGAGGAAACCAAAAAGACAAAACAAAAGCATTAGATATTGTTGAATATTCCGAAACTGTTTTACAAAGCGTTAAGATTGAAAGAAAAGAAGGTGTAGGGGAAACAGTCTTAATAAGTTTATCTGGCAAATATGCAAATATTAATTTTGGAGCCAAAACAAATACAGTCAAAAGCATTCAATTTCGAAAAAAGAGTAAGACAGATACCGAATTTGGAAGTTGGGTTGAAATAAAGCAATTGGTTACAATAGACACTGAAAACGGCACATTTAGCTGTGACTCAAAAGAAATTACAGGACAAACCTTCACTTTAGGTGTAGAGTATGACATAGAAGTTCAGGTTAAAGATGAATTGAGTTCAGACACAGAACCAGTATCTCTTAATAGTGGGAAAGTGCTACTTTCAGCACTAAAGAATAAAGGAATTTGTGTTGGGGGAATTTATAATCAAAAATTAGGAGGACCATTACAACTAGACAACAAGAACGTTATAGATTGGATTAATAGTAAGCAGAACAAACAAAAACATATTCTAAAAGCTATTCTTGCTACTGATAATACAACGATAACATCTTCTCAAGACTACGATGCTGTATTAGTACCTCTAGGAGAACAATACCTTAAATTTGGAGACAAGTTAAGTCTTAGCAATGGGAAAATCGTTATTGGTTCGGGTGTAAATTATATTAGAATATCTGCTCAAGTTATGATGTCATATATTCCAAGTTCTTTAAGAATAATGGGATTAGCAGTTTATATAACGAATAGTCAAGTTTATACAAATTATGGAATCAGAACTTCATCGGATTTTCTAACATATAATGCACCAGGAATGATATTCCCTGCTAAAGCAGGAGACACAGTATCAATTCACGTATATATTGAACCATCAGGAACAAGTGTAAAGCTAAGAAAATACTCGCAAAGCACTTTCCTACAAGTTGAAGTAATAGAGTAGGAGGTGAGAAGATGCAAGACAACACAATAATGTTAATTCTAGGTTTTATTACGACGATGATTCCTATTTTTACTGTAATTGTAAAACTCAACAATACAATAACAAAATTAAATATAACAATTCAGGTTCTATCAGAACAAATGAATAAAAGCCAAGAAGATAGAAATAAGATACATAATCAGCTTAATAATCACGAAACAAGAATATCAATTTTGGAAAATGAAAGGAGGGAAAGATAAATGGATTTAT
>OHAO01000688.1_pt1 | contig 24644 bp, 20 predicted proteins | sample 1577151 | NCBI WGS metagenome assembly OHAO01 (sample SAMEA3541585, study PRJEB24748) | human gut metagenome | biome: human gut; feature: human-associated habitat; material: faeces | place: China | collected 2012 | reverse complement strand
ATCACGGTGGGTGTTTCGTGCTTTCTGAATACTATGAACGGAGGTTTTCTATGACAATCTATGAAACCATCAAGGTGGCAATCAGCGTAAAGCAAGCCGCCGAACACTACGGGCTGAAAGTCAACCGAAACGGCATGGCTTGCTGCCCGTTCCACAATGACAGGCATCCGAGCATGAAGCTGAATGAGGATTATTTCTTCTGCTTTGGTTGCGGAGTCAAGGGGGATGTGATCGACTTCGTGGCAAGGTCGTTCGATCTGAGCAGCTATGAAGCAGCACAAAAGCTGGCTTCGGATTTTGGGCTTGACCCGAAACCGCCCACTTCCGCAGCTATGCTCAAGCCCAAACGTCCCTATATCCGTCAGTTTCGGGAGGACGAAATGCTGTGCTTCCGGGTGCTGATGGATTATCTGCATCTGCTGGAAGATTGGAAAGTGCGATATGCACCGAAAACACCGGACGATGATCTGGATGACCGTTTTGTGGAAGCCTGCCAGATGATTGATTATATCGAATATCTGGCAGATATTTTGACAGTCGGTGATTTAGAAGAACGGGTTGCCGTGGTGGACGAGCTAATGAAGGAGAGCAAGATTGCTTTCCTTCGGAACTATGTGGCACGGAAACGAAAGGAGGGGTTGTCCCATGGGGAAGAAAGGTAAAATGCCGGATATGAATCTGCCGATCTGGTTTGACGGGCAGAACATCAATGAAGCTCTGTTCTGTGAAGAATTTCTGCGTGAGCGCAGAATCATCTTCGCAAACGGAGCTTTTTTTACGCCCGATGGTCGGGTAACAGACGATCTCCCTCTCCGGGGTGAGATTTACAACAAGCTGAAATTCTGTGCCGTGAACAACATCCCCCGGAAGATCACCAATATTCTGGAGGTGCTGAAACTGGAAGCACAAGTGCCTGACTTTCCTCCGGAGCAGGATCGGATTCATGTTGCCAACGGTACGCTGCTGCAGAACGGAACATTCACTGAGGGCAGACCTGCTATCGTGCGGAGCCGTCTGCCTGTTGCCTACAATCCCGATGCTCCTGCTCCTGTGGTCTGGCTGAACTTTCTGGATGACCTGCTTCATACAGAGGACATTCCCACTTTGCAGGAGTTTATCGGCTACTGCCTGATTCCCTCCAACAAAGGACAGCGCATGATGGTGATTAAGGGCAACGGCGGCGAGGGTAAATCCCAAATCGGTGCGGTGCTTTCGGCAATCTTTGGCATGAATATGAAAGACGGCAGCATCGGAAAGATTTCCGAAAACCGCTTTGCCCGTGCCGATCTGGAACATATCCTCTTGTGCGTGGATGATGATATGCGGATGGAAGCTCTGCGCCAGACCAACTATGTGAAATCCATCGTGACAGCACAGGGCAAGATGGATTTGGAACGCAAGGGCAAGCAGAGTTATCAGGGCTGGATGTTCGCCCGGCTGCTTGCGTTCAGCAACGGCGATTTGCAAGCTCTTTATGATCGCAGTGACGGATTTTATCGCAGACAGCTTGTGCTGACCACCAAGGAAAAGCCTGTGGATAGAGCTGATGATCCTGACCTTGCGGAGAAGATGAAAGCCGAAGCCGAGGGCATCTTCCTGTGGGCATTGGAGGGATTGCAGCGGCTTGTTGCCAACAACTTCAAATTCACAGAGAGTAACCGTATCCGGGAAAACCGGGAAGCGGTCAAGCGTGACAATAATAATATCTTTGATTTCATGGAATCGGAGGGATACATCCGGTGCAAAGCGGATGCGTCCATCAGCTCCAAGGATTTCTATGAAATCTACCGGATGTGGTGCGAAGAAAATTCCCTTGCACCGCTGAAAGCCCGCAGCTTCAGCGACGCCATGATTGCCAATGCCGGGAGATTCAATCTGGAACATTGCAACAACATCACCAACTCTGCCGGACGGCGGGTGTGGGGATTTATGGGTGTGGAAGCTGTGGCAAGACCTCATATAAATGGGTTTTACGATGTTTCGTCATGTACGTACGTACCGGAGGAATGGCGGGATTGATTTTGCCAGTCATGCTCTGTACGTATGTACGCAGCATTTACCCCTGTTTTCTCCCATTATAGGAAACAACGGCTTTCAGAGACAACCTGTTTTCGGGTATTGAAAATCAATGGCAATGGAAACAGCAAAGTTTTTGACCGCAGGACGAAGCTATTTCACGAAATCGTGCTTCTCTGAACCGTGTACCCTGTTCACGGAACAATAGATGTTTTCATTTTTCCAGACCAAATCACACGAAACAGTAAAGCGGGATATGGTCATATATGGACAGGACATCACAAGCAAAATTCTGAACGGATTTCAGAGATTGCAGATTTTTCACTGTTCGGTGTATCTGCTCCATTTTGGGGTGCAGAGATTGTACCGAACCACAAACAGAATTATGGAGGATTTTTCAATATGAATGTACGCAATGAAATCAAGGCACAGATCATCCGTGCTGGGATGACCATGCAGGAAGTTGTTGACCTGCTCTCGGACGAGTACGGATGGAGCGACAGCGTTTCCAACCTGTCCGCAAAATTACAGCGGGAAAGCATCCGATACAAGGAAGTATTGGAGCTTGCCGATGTGCTGGGATGCGACATTGTATGGCAGCAAAGACGGGAGAAGTGATGCCCCCGGCAACAGCCCCTCGCATCTCCCGTCCCCATAGGCACACCGCAGTGCTGCCTATGGATGGCAGTGAAAGACGCTGCCAACGTCTGCAAGAAACGTTCCGCAGAACAGCTTCATGCAGACGGGCTGACCATGGGAAAAGTTGCAGACATTTTGCCTTGGTCAGCAGAGGTCACCGCAGTGACCGCACACCCCCTCGGGAGAGCCCACGGCACTTTGCAGCCAGAATGGATGAAAGTGTTATAGTGGGTTATTACACTTCCGCAGAAGTGCATCCCCGCAGCCCCGCCCGTCTGCTACTCTCGAAAGAAAGGAAAAAACCTATGGCAAGAAACGATGGAATTGACCGTACCTTTGCCCGTAACCAGGACTTGCCCACCCTCGACGATGTGGCGAAAGTTCAGGAGCATAACGAGCGAGAAAAAGACAGCTACTCCAATCAAGATATTGATACCACCCAGACCCACCGCAATGTCCACTTCAAGAAACCTACCGACAGCTATGCCGCCATGTTCGATCAGATGATTGCAGATGGTGTTATCTCCACCCGTGGTCTGAAAGCCGATGCGGTGAAATATGGGGAGCTGCTGTTTGATGTAAACTCTGCCTACTTCCACAACCACGGCGGCTATGAATATGCCAAACAGTTCTATGCCGATGCCTACAAAGCCGCCGTGGAGATTGTGGGCGGCGAGCAGTATATCCTCTCCGCTGTGATGCACGCCGATGAGCGCAACCGGGCAATGTCCGAAGCCCTGGGCGAGGATGTGTATCACTACCACCTCCATGTGGTTTATATCCCGGTGGTGGAAAAGCAAATCCTGTGGTCGAAGCGGTGCAAGGATGAATTCCTCCGGGGAACGGTAAAAGAAACGATCACACAGGTCAGCCGCAGTAAGAAATGGGAATCCAAACCCGTTCTCAATGAAGATGGCAATCCGATGTTGAACGCAAAAGGGAAAAAGATTTTGAAGTCGTCCTACAGTGTGCTGCAGGATGACTTTTTTAATTTCATGCGAGCCGCCGGATATACCGATGTGGAGCGTGGAGAGCGTGGCAGTACCGAGGAACATCTGACGGTGACACAGTTCAAGGTACAGGCCGAACAGCACCGCCTGGAAACTGTGACCGGACAGGTGGAACAGGCCGAGCAGAGTTTGGCGGATGCCAAGGCTGCTACGGAGAAGCAGAAAAAGAAACTGGAAGCTCTGCAAAAGGAAACCAAGGCAGCAAAGACCATTGCGCTGACGGTGCAGGATATTGAGGAAATGGGCAAGAAAAATGCCCTCACCGGAAATGTCTCGCTCACGCCGGATCAGTGCGATACACTCAAACGCTATGCGGTCAACGGCATTATTGCCAATGCTGACAATAAGCGTTTGAAAGAGAAACTGGCTTCTGCTGAAAAAACAATTTCCATCTGGAAACAGCGGTATGAAGCAGTAAACGAAAAATATATGGAACTGAAACAGAAAGCCCAGCCTTTCTTGGATGCGATAGAGATTGCGTCTGAAAGGGTTTGGGCTTTTGTTCATGCCATTCTCGCCAGAGGAAAGGAAACACAGGAACATAAGCACCCTGCCCGTAAGCGTAGGCAGGATATGGAAATTTAAGAAAGGAACTATTTGCCTATGAATAAAACCGTAGAGGAAATTAACAAGATGATTATGGAAGATGCCCCGATGGAAGAAATCAATGATGCCATCGGCTATATTGATATTTACTCCTGCTTCGACCCGATTTTTGAGCCGCCCATTGATTTTTTGGAAGAATGCCGCAAGCATTGGGAAACAGCGCAGTCTTCTTTCCGCAAAACCATTGAGCGTAAGATCGGGAACACATGGTATGTGATTGAAACAGAATGTGACGGGAATGAGCCGCTTGCCGACAAGGTAAAACGGCTCATTTTTTCTGACAAGGGGGTGATTTGTTAATGACTGCGACACAAAAGCATGATATAATTCCAGTATGCACAACGGTACTGTCGGCTGACCAACAACCGAAGGAGGATATTATGTTGGATCAGCAGAAAATTACCATTCTCTACTGTCGTTTGAGCAATGAGGATGCCCAAGATGGAGAGAGTAACAGTATCGCAAATCAGCGAGAGTATTTAACCCGATATGCCCGTGACCACGGGTATACAAACCTGAAAATTCTGGTGGATGACGGTTATACGGGGACGAACTTCAATCGTCCCGGTGTGCAGGAGGGCTTTGAGCTTGTCAAGCAGGGGCTTGTAGGCTGCTGGCTGGTCAAAGACCTCAGCCGATTTGGTCGTGACTATCTGACTGTTGGACAATATACGGATATTATCTTTCCGAGCTACGATGTCCGCTTTATCGCCGTAAATGACGGTGTGGACAGCAACCGGGGAGACAGCGAGGGCTTCGCCGCAATCCGTAATCTGTTCAACGAGTGGTATCCCCGTGATACCAGCAAGAAAGTCCGTGTCAGTTTGCGGCAGAGAGGAACCAGTGGGAAGCACATGGGCAAACCGCCCTACGGATACCGCTGTGACCCGGAGGACAAGGATCACTGGATTCTGGATGAAGAAGCGGCTCCGGTAGTCAAGCTCATCTTCGACCTTTGCATTGACGGCAAAGGCCCGGAGCAGATTGCAAGGATTCTGGAAGAAAAGCAGATTCTGACCGCAAAAGCTCTGTATGCCAAGCGAAAGAAAAAGCCGATGCCGGAAAGACCGTACCACTGGAGCAACCAGTCCATTGTAGGGATTTTGGAACGGCAGGAGTACACAGGCTGTACCTGCAACTTCAAGACTTATTCCAAGTCCTACAAGCTGAAAAAGCGGATTCCCAATGAGCCGGAGAATATGTTTTATCTGCCGGACACACAGGAAGCGATTGTATCTCAGGCACAGTTTGACAGGGTGCAGGAACTGAGGAAAAACAAACGCCGCCCCGCAAAAGCGGAACGGCAGGGATTGTTCTCAGGGCTTCTGTTTTGTGCCGATTGCGGCGGCAAGCTCCACTTTGCCACAAGCAAAAGCTTTGAGGGCAAGCAGGATCACTACGTCTGCAACAACTACAAGAGCAACCGTGGTACTTGTACTGCCCACTATATCCGGGAAGATGTGCTTCGTGAAATCGTTCTGGAACGCATCCGGGCAGTCAATGAGTATATCCGAAGCGATGTGGACGGTTTTCAGGAGGAATGGCTGCAATGCCGCAGGACTGACCAGGAGCGCAGCATCCGGGATGACAAAAAGAAGCTGGAACAGGCAAAGAAACGCCTTGCCGATCTGGATGTCATCATCTCCCGGCTGTACGAGGACTATGTTCTTGGAAATCTCAATCAGGACAGATACAGAAAGATGTCTGCGGACTATGAAGCCGAACAGGAACGGTTAAAGCTCGAAATTGAAACAACGGAAGAATGGGTTGAACAGCGGCAGGCGATGGGCGACGATCTGGACGCTTTCATTGCGCTGACGAAAAAGTATGTGGATGTCACGGAGCTGACGCAGACGATTGTCAACGAGTATATCAGGAAGATCATCATTCACGCACCGGATAAGTCTGGCGGCAAGCGCCGACAGAAGGTTGAGATTTTCTTCAACTTTGTGGACGATGTGGAGATCCCCGTGCTGGCAGAACCCATGATTGCAGAATCTACCCTTGGACGCAGAAAAACGGCGTGACCTTTACGGTCACACCGTTCTCTGCCCCTCGCAAAGCTAAATAGTACCTTATCACTATTAAACCTTGTATTTAAGGGTTTCGCTCTTTTCATGTTTTCTTATTTGGATGCACTTTAATGGAGGCTTTTATTTATGTTGTTTCTGCTGTTTCTGTCTGCTCTTTCTCCTGCTTCTGCACCTCCTCCTTCAAAAAGGAGAGATACACGATGCACGCAAGATAGAACACCACATAGCCGACAAAGAGCAGAATTCCCCAGCCGCCGATGCGCTCCGCCCCCTGCACCGCGGCGTAAAGATAGAGCGTCAGCTCTGCCAGAAGCACAAGGCTTCGGCTGCGGCAAATGCCCTGTATCGTCTTTTCCTCGCCGCCCTCGACCATGCCGACCTCCGCCGCCGCAGTCAGTATGATATACATAAAATACATGCGGATGCAGAGAATGAAAATCCCGACATAGCCCATGATGATTTCGTAAAACGGGAGCATGCCGCCGATGTAATTCATCACAACCATTGCAACCTCATACCCAAGCATGATCTGCCCGAAGGTGCGGATACGTTCTATACCTTTCACTTTTCCCGTGAGCATTGCCACCGCGCCAAGCATGCTCATCCAGCCGACAAAATCGGGGGCAATATCGAAGCCAAAGATATAAATATCAATCAGAAACAGCAGCATTGCCGTACGGATATTGCCGAGGGCTTCACTTGTTTTCCGCTCCTGCGTTGTTGTTTCCTGTACTTCTTTTTCCTGTGTTATTTCCTTTTGTAGGATTGTTTCCTGCATCCAATGCACCCCCCTTCAACGGAATCGTTTCCAGTAATTCCTTATGATTCGTATACAGCCGCACCTCGTAGGGCGTTTCCAGACGGGCAAAGGCATCCGCCAGATTGTCGCTGTTTTCGTCATTCCCAAGGTCAATCCTGCCGTCCCAATCCTCGTCTGTGCTGATAATCTCCCATGCCACGCCTGCGGAACTGCTGCCGCCGCTGCCAACCTGTAAACTGTCGATGCTCTCCCAATATTCGTCCTCACTCATCTCCTGCGGACAAAGCACCGCAAGCAGTACGCTCTGTTTTTCTCTTAACGCCGTGCCTGTGTATTCCAGATAGGCGGCATGAGTCGCAGATGGCGCAAGCGTTTCATTGAACTGCATCTCCTGATTTATGCCAAGCAGACTATTCATCACATCGTTGCTGCCGAAAAGGAAGCCCCACTGCCGACAATACGCCGCATCCGCGACCCTCCAGTCGCCGACCTGCCGATAACTGCCCTGCGCCATTTCCTCCTCCAGCTTATATATCCCATAGTTCACAGTGCCGTAGATATCAAAAGCCCTGCTTTCGTCTTTCAGAAGCGCAATCGACCAGTTCCCCTTCGTCTCCTCAAAAATACGGAAGTGCAGGAAATGCTGGGTGACCGATTTCTCCGCCGAAAGCTCATTGACCTGCATAATCCCGTCCATCGAGCCGTCCGCCTGCTCATCCAGCAGATAAAAATCCTCCATCTCCATGGAATCATAAAAGCGATATGTATAGTCCGCCTTTGTCCCTGAATCCAGACGGGCATGATAGGTGTCCTCCGCCGCTTTGTATTCCGCAAGCGCCCAATCCCGATAGGTGTCAAATTCCTCCTGCGGCACGGTCAGCGCAAGCTTCGCCAGATCTCGTTCCTCAAACGCTTCATAAAGAATCGAAATTGCCATTTCCGCCGAGGGAATCTCGAAATAGCGCGCATCCTCCAGTGTCAGCCGCAAATCCTCCGCCGTTTCCACCTTGGAGGTATCAAAATAGTTCGGCTGATAGGCAAAGCTGACCGAAGCAAGGCAAAGCACCACCGTAATACACGCCGTTGCAAAGGCTGCCCCCTTTGGCACACGCCCGAAATCCGCAATTCGACCGATGCGCGTTTTGATATTTCTCGCCCCGTTCGCCATAGAGGTTGTCCCGATGCGGCTCGCACAGCGGCTGTCCGCCATATCAAGCAGAAGCATTCCGTATTCCCGTTTTTCCTCACCGCGCAGCCTTTCCAATGCACGCTGGTCGCAAAGAGCCTCGCTGTCATTGCGGATGATGCGGCACAGCCAATAAACAAACGGATTGAACCAGTTGAGTGCCTGCAACAGATGCAGCAGGAAATTCACAAACACATCATGATGCTTCAAATGCAGCATTTCATGCAGCAGCACCTTTTCATCAATCGTTTCCGCCATACTTTCCGGCACAACCAGAATCGGGCGCACCATGCCGCAGAGAAACGGCGTTTCGATTCCCTTGCAGATACGCACGCTTTTCTGTGTGGGAAGGTCATATTTTTCCGCCGTTTTTCTGATTTTCTCCCGTAAGGAGGGCGTTGCCGCAGCCCCCTTGCGAATTTCGAGCCGCAGCCTTGCATACAGCAGTGCATCATACAGCAAAACCGCCGCCACCCCTGCCAGATAGACCGCAAATAGCCTATCCGTCAGCGACCATGCGGAAAACGGCATTTTTTTCAGCAGGGAGATTTCGCCGCCGCCCATCCCGAAGGGCGTGGATAACAGCGAATTTCGCCCCAGCTCCACCGCCGCACGCAGACGCTTCATCCCCGAAACCCAAAGTGTATTCAGCGCAAAGCCTGTCGATAAAAGCCGCAGATTTTCGGGCAGAATGGCGCGCACCAGAAGCACCAGCCACACCAGATAATGCCACCTTGCGGAAAGCTTATCCCGAAACAGCCGCTTGAAAAGCACAAGCATCAGTCCCGTCAGCGTAATGCCGAGGGTAAAATATAGAACCGTCCATAGATTCGTCATACGTCCATCCCCTCCAGAAGCTGCTTCAGCATTGCCTTCTCCTTCTCCGTCAGCCTGCCCTCCTCCACGAACGCCGTCACCAGCTTTCCTGCCGAGCCATGGTAGACCTTGTTCAGAAAGCTTTCCTCCTCCTGTCTGACACATTCCTCGCGCCCGATGACTGCCGCATACCGCTTCGGGCTGCCCTCTGCCGCCACCAGTCCCTTATGCTCCAGTCGGCTCAGAAAGGTATACACCGTGTTTTTGTTCCACCCCTCCGTCAGGGCATCCATCACCTCGTTTTGCGTGGCTGCGCCCTTCTCCCAGAGAATTTCCATCACCTTCCATTCGCTGTCGGAAATTTTGTAATCCATATCCGATCCCCCCTTCTAGCCTACAGTTGTAGTCCTTTTCTTTTATACTACAAGTGTAGTCTGATTCTGTCAAGCAAAATTCTCCCAAAAGGCAATAAAAAAAGACCGACAAACGGTCTTCTTTACAAGCCTCTCATCTACAAGCCTATCATCCTGCTGTGATATGTCCCTTCATCAGAAGGAAAATCAGAAACAGACAGCAGACAAACACAAGGCACCAGCCGAGGATGCCCCGCGGTTTTTTCCGAAGCTGTATGCCGTAAACGAAGGCAATGCCCGAAAACAACGCCGCAATCCACGCAAGCAGCAATAAAATGATATATAGCACCTTTGGCAGGATAATTTCCATACGAACTCCCTTCGTCTTTTCTCTGATGGTTTCCAAGAGGTATTTTACCATGTTTGCAGGGGAAGAAATCAACTGCGAAGCAGATATTTTCTTCCGCAAGGCATGGTATGAGCAGGCTATGCCTGCGAATCGTAGAATTTGCTGTGAAAACAGCAGATAGACGCTGTAAGCGGCTAACCCACGGATAGGTCCGTGGGTATTGTACCATAAAAGCGAAAAGAAATAAATAACCTCCGCCATAAAAAATATGTAAATAAGGCAGAGTGATTGCTCACCCTGCCCTTTTGCCAAATTTATTTATTCTGATATGCGCGGTAAAGGAACGCCACAATCTGACCGCGTGCGCAGTCCTGATCGGGGGCAAAGAGACCGCCGCCGATGCCGCTTGCAACGCCATTTTCTACAGCCCACGCAACCGCATCCGCATAATACGCATCCGCGGAAACATCGCTGAAGCCTGCCGCTTTATCCGTCCTTGTGCCAAAGGCGCGATAGAGGAAGGCAACGCTCTGCGCTCTGGTGCAGACTGCATCGGGGCTAAAGGTTGTTGCGGAGGTGCCGCTGACAATCCCCTGCTCAACCGCCCACGCAACCGCCTTCGCGTAGTACGCATCTGCGGAAACATCAACAAAGCCGCTCATGCCCTTCGGTTCGGGAGAGCCTGCCGCACGCCACAGGAAGGTGACAATCTGCGCTCTGGTGCAGGGCAGCTTTGCGCCGAAAAGGTTCTCGCCAATGCCGCCTGTCACGCCGTTTTCGCTTGCCCATTTCACCGCTTCGTAATAATACTCCTCGGCGGAAACATCCGCAAAAAACTTCTCAGGCACAATGGGTTCTGCCTTTTTCTCCGCAAAGGCTGCTGTAACCGTAACCTTGGAGGCAGGCATGGTGAAGGTATAGGTGCCGTTGCCGTTGTCCTTGAGGGTCAATTTGTTGCCCTTTGCATCCTTTGCAACGATTTCGTCCACCTCGCAGCCCTTGTCGGGGGTAGCGGTGATGGTTACGTCACTGCCCTTTTTCGCATTTTTGGAGCTGACGCTCAAAGAACCGTTTTCGGTCTTGTCTGGCACTGTGACAGCATATCTGGGGGTGCTGCTGCCGCCACCGCTGCCGGAGGAAGAACCGGAATTGGAAGGATTGGTAACGGTTACTGCGCAAATTGCTGTTTTGCCACCTGCTGTAGCAGTAATCGTAGCATTGCCTGCCGCAACCGCCGTTACAATACCATCTTTTACCGTTGCAACCGCTGTATCACTGCTTTCCCAAATCACCGTTTTGTCTGTTGCCGTTGTGGGCAATACGGTTGCCGCGAGCGTTTCCGTTGCGCCCTTTACCAGAGAAAGCTGTGTTTTATTTAATGTGATGCTCTCTACAGAAATAGTTCTCGGTGTAACGGTTACTTCACAGCTTGCTTCTTTTCCGCCTATGGTATAGGTAATTGTAGTTTTACCTACTCCAATCGCCGTTACTTTTGCTGTATTAAGTGTTTCACCATACGCCTTTGCTATTTTTCCGTTCTCAGAAGCCCAACTATGCTGCTGTGTGGTTGCATTTGCAGGAGAAATTGTTGCAGTAAGCCCCGCTGTTTTCCCTTCTTCAATAGAAAGAGTTTCCGGTGCCAGAGTTACGCTTGTTACAGGGATAAAGGCATAGATATATGTTCCGTTATATTCTGTTTGTTTTTTCAGCTGATAAGGACTCGAAACCGTAAAATTGCTTGCATCTGCTGTTGTTTCAATCAGTTTTCTTTCCTGATATGGCGTTGTTGCATCAGGCGCGGAAAGCTGAATTTCAACAGCGTTTGCAATCGTTGCTGTTCTATCGATTCTGCTTACCTTAGAGCGATTATCTTCTGGTACATAAATATTTTTCCCTTTTGCCACAAAATCTTTTGTAGAGAAAGAACCGTTGATTGTCGCATTGTTCAGCGTCAGTATTCCCTGTGCGCCGAATCTTCCGCCAAGCTGAGAATCTTCCAAAGTAACATTGCTGATTACATTGTCTGCAATCTGAATGCCGCTGCCTGTGCAGTTTTTGAACTCTACATTCCCACTGCCGACAGAACTACTATAATATTTAGTAAAATTAAAATCCTTCACATTAACGGAATCAAAAGTTACAGTCATATCATCCTTTACAGCAACTTCTCTCGTTACCTGTACTGTATATTTTCCACCATCGTCACTTTTTATTGTAACATTCTTATCAAACGAAAGCGCAGTGCTCGTATAATCACTCAAAAGAATAATCGTTCCGCCATCCGCTACTTCATCGACTGCCTTACTGATGGTTTTCAGCGGTGCAATTGTTGCATTCCCGATATTACTGTTACTGCCATTGACCGTATCCACATATACCGTATCCAAGGTTAATTTCTGCACTGTGCCTATTGCATCAATACTGCCGTATGAGCCGGTTGCAAAAAGCATTATATAAGGCTTTTTTGCCTCAAGGCTCAGCTTTAATGTACCTGCTTCTGTGAGCGTAGGCTGTGCCGCACCATCATAAATCCGACTGCTATTGCCGTCCTTCCATGTATACTGAAAGACCTTGGATATCTCCACCCCGCTAATCAAATTTGTAACGGTCGGTGTAATCGTATCCCCTACGGTCATCGTCTCCGGAAGGATTACGGTCGGTTCTTTGTCGATATCTTTTACAATATTGATTCGACAGTTTGTAAGGTTTTCCTCAGGAACACAGCCATAATCCACATAGGTCTGATATTCCCCCCACTTTTGATTATCTGCAACGATTTTCCCTGTACCGGTGGTCTGAGCTGTCCAGATACATTGCCCACTTCCCGTTATTTTAATCGTACCGTTATTTACAATAGTACCGGAAATCTGAGAAGCAGTTGTTTCAAGTGTAACACCCTCATTCACTACGAGTGTCTTTTCCCCTGTAGCAATCGAATCTGTATACTTAAAGCTATCAGTAATATAAATTATATTAACATCATTATTCGCAAGTGCAGCTTTCAATTCATCTTTAGTTCTAACATTAACCTTATCCGCACTTGTATCATCAACCGTATCCTCGTTTGTATAAACAGCCGCACCGTTAACTGTGCTTGGCTGGCTGCCAAATGCCCCCCCCTCAGATACATCCTCAGCATACGCCGCTGTCGGCAGCAATGTCAGGCACATTGCGAGCGAAAGCGCGATGCTTGCAATTCGTTTTTTCATAGAGATACCTCCTTTGTTTCTTTACGTTCTTCCTTTTCCCGTTTTTCGGCATTCTTCTTGCCGTTTTTTATTATAGACTTTTTATTTTTTCCTGTAAATCCTACCAAAGTATGAAAAAAGAGGATTTTTTTCAAATCCTCCTCATACTTTTTTACTTTTATTGCCCGATTTCGGCTTATTTCCTCGTAAACCCTGCCAAGCCAAACGCCGCCGGACCGCCATGCGTCGTAATCACACCGCCCGCCTGAATCCATCTGGTTTTCTTGAAGCCAAGCGCCTTCGCCGCTTCCTCCACTGCCTGCCGCACCGCATCCGGAAAGCCGACCACCCAGACAAACCACAGGCAGTCCCGTTCCAGATTATATTTCTCCGCGTATTCCGTCAGCATCTGCACAGCAACCTTCTTCATTTTTCCGCGGTATTTTTTCGTTGCGACCAGCTTGCCATCCAGAATTTCAATCACAGGATGCAGATTTAAAAGCTTTGCCCCCAGAAATGCCACATTGCTGACACGACCACCGGCACGCAGAAATTCCAGATTTTCCGGCATGAAGCACATCTTCGCCCTTGCAATCAAATCCTCCGCCGCGCTGACTGCTTCTTCCATCGTCCAATCGGGGTGCTGCCGCAAAAGCTCCGCCACGGCAATCACCACATTACACTGCCCTGCGGAAACCTGCTTCGTATCCAGAATCGTAACATAGTCCCGTTCCTCTGCCGCCAGAACCGCACTCTGCATGGAGCAGGTTGTCACCGCAGAATATGCCAGATACAGCAGCTGTGCATCGGGGTATTCCGCATGAATGCGGTCAAAGGCAGTCTCAAAGTCACCGGGCGTACTGCCGCTGGTTTTCGGCAGCTTGCCCGTTTCCTCATAGTAGTCTACGATTTTCTCGACGGGAAATGCGCCGTCCTCCATGGTTTCATAGTCAAATGAAACATGCATGGGCACAATTTTTATGTTATATTCCGCCGCTAAGACGGGATTGATATCAGAGCCGGTTTCTGCAACAAGAACAATCTGCTTCATCTTTTTTTCCTTTCCATTGCCACTCATTGGGTTATCACGAATAATATTACATGGTTTTCCGAACTATGTCAACGATTTCCACAAACTTCCATATTTCCGCAAAAAAAGAACGCATACTTTTTATATGCGTTCTCGTTTTTTTATTCAGCTGTCTTTGCCGCTTCTGCCTGTCGATAGGCTTCGCTTCTTCTCTCCGCGCGCTTTTCGGCTCTCTGCTCCTGCCGCAGCTGTGCCAGCTTTTCGGGGTCATCCGCCGCATCTAAGAGCAGCTTTTCCTCCTTCAGCTCATCCGTATACGGCACAACGCGCCCCTCCAGATAAACATACTCAGGCGATGTGCGGAATATCGTATTGCTTGAGCCAACCTGACTGATGGTAATGACATCCCAATCCTTAAGCGTACTCTTTTTCAGCTTGAGAATATTATCGTTGATAAACTTCCGCGACTGCTTTTCCCCGTTGACATAAACCTGACTCCATTTCGTGAAGTTTTCGCCCACAAGGGTATAATGCCCGTCCACCGTTTCACTCGAATACAGAATCTCGGCATCGCGTATGCCCATTGTCATGTGTCCCTCCGTAATGACGGGATTGCCGTTATAGACATACTGCTCGCCGTAAAGCAAATCATACTGCAGCAGCTCCAGATCCATCAGGTATTCCGCCTGATCTGCGGAATGCATTCTTTCCTGATGATAATTGAACACCGTACCCGTATGCAGACCGATACGATCCATCACGACGGACATCAGCTGATAGCTGGGAATCGTGCCATCCTCTTTTTTCAGCCCGATGTTGTCCCAGATAACATAATTCGTATTGAACAGGCTGCCACTCTTCATATCCGCTTCGGTCAGCCCCATGGTCGGCAGATGGTCACCATAGAATACGACTACCGCAGGCTCGCCGCGCTTATCCATCATATCCACCAAGTCCGCCGCAAACTGATCCATTTCGTATACCTGATTGACATAGTATTCCCACTGGCAGTTCTTTTCCTCCGATTCCAGACCGCCTGCCATCAGGTGCGGATGCTCAATGATGCGCTCCTCAGGATAGCTGCCGTGCCCCTGATCGCTGACGGTAAATACAAAGTCCTGCTGCTCTGTGGAATCCAGACAATCCTTGATATGCTGCAAAAGCACCTCGTCCTTTGCCCAGCCGGTTTCTGTCGTGTCAAAATTCATAAATTCCTTACTGGTGAAGGTATCAAAGCCAATGTTATTGTATACCTTCGCTCTGCTGTAGAAATTCCCACTGTGGTTATGCACCGCATGCGTGCCGTAATCAAATGCCGCCAACGCCGTTGCCGCGCTTTCCGCAGTCTTTTCCTTCAGATAGCTCTTATAAGGATATTCGCCGGGGCCGAAATAACGCATGCTCATGCCTGTCAGCATTTCAAATTCCGTATTTGCCGTGCCTGCGCCGATGGAAGGCACCTGACAATAGCCGGAGGAATATTCCGAAGCCATTTTTCTCAGATTCGGCAGGGCATCCTTCGAGGTCTGCAATGCCGTAAATTCGGAAACATCAAAGAAGGACTCCAGCTGCACGAAAATCACATTCGGCAGCACCTTTGCATCGGATGTGCTTTTTGTAATCTCGCCATTGTTGCTGATTTCCATCATTTTTTCCTTCGTGTAGCCGTTTGGCTCGGAAATGCCCGTATTGAAAATACTTGCCGCAAAGCAATAGGGCAGACCGTAGTCCTGATATGCAAACGCGATATTCGCGAAATAGGTCGAAACGATACGGTTCTGAATGACATAATCCGTCAGTACGCCATAGCCTGCGAAGGAAGCCCCCACAAGCACAATGGATATCACATAATTGATTTTCCCCTTAAATCTCCCTGCCGTGCGGAACAGATGAATCAGCCCCAGCACCAGAAGAATCAGGATAATCGCAATCCCCACCAGCTCCGGCACGTTAAAATAATTCGTGAAAAGAGAAACCCCCTCCGCGACCGTTTTCAAATCCTGTGCATTAAACGGCGTAACCCTTCTGGAAAGCATCAGCCCATTGGTCAGCCCCAGAAGCAGCCAGAGAAAGCTGAGAATGAAGCGGGCAAACACACGCCGCTTGCAAAGATATACAATCGAAAAGGTAACAAAAATCATAAACGCATTATACAGAAATGCCTTCGTGGAAACACGCGAATACGAAATTGCCGCCACCACAGAATGACGGGACATTGCCTCTATCAGAAAGTTGATGACGATTGCCCAAATGCCGTGCAAAATCAGCGAATAGCGGTTCATATAGGGATAGAGCTTCTGCATTTTCTGCGCAAATCGGCTGTTGCGGTATGCCGCTTCCTTTTCCGCCTGCCGCTTTTTCATCGCACGGATGCCGTTCTTCACATCTGCCCATTTCAGAGATTTCAGCTTGCCAAAACAGCCCTTGATATCAGGCTTTTTGAACTTTATTTTTCCCATTTGTATCAAACTCCTTGTTAGATTGCCTTTCTTTCTTCAAAGCCTCAAGCTTAGGAACAAAAAACGCCCTTTGCAGCAATCCGCAAAGGACATAAAGTTACACAAGACTACTTTTCGATAATAGCGTTCAAAAATACTTTTGTCAAGCGTTTAAACAAATTTTAAGAAATATAAAAAGGAAGGTATTGAAAAAAATACCCTATATATACCAACAAAGAACAGGCATGCCCCTCCTGTCCTTCATCGGTATTCCGTTTCCCCTGTTCCTGTTTTTTCCTATAAAAATGCCTCTGAAAAATTACAAATGCTCCGGTATCAGCCGCAGCTTTTTCGCAACGGTTTTCGCTTCGCTGCGTCGGCTCACATCCAGCTTATCCAGAATATGGCTGACATGCGTTTTCACCGTTGTCAGCTTGATATCCATAATCTGCCCGATTTCGGCATTGCTTTTATCCGCACAGATGAGCCGCAGAATTTGCAGCTCCGTTGCGGTCAGCTCCTCCGCAGGGGCAATGGGCGGCTCCAGAAAAGCAGGATAATACGCCGCCTGTCTGCGTACCTCTGCCATAAGCCGTTTCTGCCACTTTCTCTCCCCTTCTCTATCGCTTTCCTCTAAAAGCGGCAGCACCGCCGCACCATATACGCTGATGGTGCGAATAAAGCGATATTCCTCCGCCACAGCCAGCGCTTCTTTCAGGTGCGTCTGCCAAGTATGCTCCCGTTTACGATACAGCGCAATGGCGTTCAGAATATGAATATGGATGCCGTCGATATGTCTGGCGCAGGTTTTGCAGTAATCCTCTAAGGGGGCCAGCGTCAGCAGTGCCGCATCAGGCTTGCCGTTCGCCAGCTCCACCATCGCCTGTGTGAGATATTGGTAGCGCTTCATCACATTCAAATGCAGGGGGTCGCGCGGTGCCTTTTCCCGATACCACAGCTCCGCCGCGTCTATATCCCCTGCATGCAAAGCAATCCTGCAAAGCATTGCATCCAGATTCGGCAGAAAGCGCGTCAGCCCCCTTTCACAGAAGTGCAGCCGCAACGTTTCCAGCATCTGCCTTGCGTCCTCCGATTGCCCCGAAGCAAGCTGACTGCGTATCAGAAGTCCCGTTGCCGCAAATTCCATATCAGGCGTGCCGTTTCTCTGAATTTCATTCATGCGCGACACCAGCGGGAGGATGCGCGCCGAAATATCCTCGCCCTTTTCAAATTTGCTTTCCGCAACGGCGCAATCCGCAAGCCCCACGCCGTCCCTGCCCAGAACCGCCTCCACAGGAATCCGAATGGTCTGATATAGGAAATCATCCCTCTTGCTCCATGCAGAAAAATCCTTTCCGCCGTTCATGATACTCGGCAGCGTACTTGTAACAGAAAACGGCGGCAGCGTTATCTCCTTATTCCGCATCAGCTGAAAAACCGCAGGAATCGTATCCGTCAGCTTTTCCACCGCGCGCTGCGGCAGAGAAATATCTAGCCACGCCAGACGGCTGCGTGCCTGCTTGCCTGCGGCATCCTGCTTGCCGCACCGATGTGCGAACTGCTTTAATTCCTCATACCAACGCTCCGAGGCATCATAATCCGCCTCAAGGGAACAAAGCATGCTCATCCCCTGCATCAGTGCAGGCGAAGCCAGAATTTCGCTTTCCGGCAGACCGCGGTAATATTTTTCCAGCTCATAATAATGCCCCATGCCGGGGTGCTGCTCGGCGTTGCGTGTCAATAGCTCCGAAACCTTGGCATAATCGCCGCCCTTTGTATAGCAGTCCAGTGCATGCGGATACTCCTCCTTCAGCTCATAATACAGTCCGCCGCGGTTGAATAAAATCCGCCGTTTTTCCTCGGAATATTCCCGCCCCATTTCCCAGAGCAAAAATTCCCGAAACTGCGACCAGAAATGAAATTTCTGAATCCCGTCATACCGCATCATTGTGGTGTTGTGCTGCAGCCAGTCCAGCAATTCCCCTGCCCTTGGGTCGCCGCTGACCATCCGCACCATCTCCAAATCAAAGCTTTCAAAAAGGGAAAGCTCCAGAAGGAATCGGCGCACAGGCAAATCAAACTGCCGATACACCGCCGTTTCAAAATAATGAAAGACCTCCCGAAACCCCTGTGCCACTAGCTCCGAGCTAAGCGGCCTTCCCTGTGCCATGTTGCGTGCCGTTATGGCAATCCCCAGCGGAAAGCCGGAGGTAAGCTCCATGATTTTCGTCAGCTCGGAATCCGTTATTTTTACCCCCTTTTCCTGAAAAAAAGAACGTGTTTCCTCTCGGTCAAACAAAAGCGCATAGGTATCCAGCACCTGCATCAGCCCTGCATATTGAAATGCCATCAAATAGCCGGGCGGTGTGCCTCTGGAAAGCAGCACAAAGCGTTTTTCGGGATAATTCCGAATCCATTCGCATAAGGCCTTCTGCTCCGCATCCTCCTGTAGCCGCTGAAAATCCTCAATCAGCAGAATATCCCAGCCCTCCTCCTGCGGAAACGCAAAATCCGCTTCCCCCGCAAAAAGCCGATAAACTGCTTTCCCCTTTAATAATTCCTCTGCCAGCGCAGTTTTGCCGCAGCCACAGGGCGCACTGAAAAAAAGCACCCGTCCGCGTGCAAGAAACGCACGAAACTGCTCCGCAACTGTAGGCTTAATAAATATTCCGGACACCTTGCTCCCTCCCTTCGTCTGCCGTCAACCTCTTTTCTGTATCCCACAATGCCTTACCTCCTTATTGTATCAGGGCAAAATCAAGCTGTAAATCATCCCAAAGTATGAGAAAAACAGCGGTTTTTGTTTCAGTATATCAAAAAAAGGTACACTTTCGTCAATTTTCTGATGAAACAGTACCCTCTCACAAATGCTTATATATATTTCTGCAAGGTCGGAATCAGCTTATTCATATCAATCGGCTTTGCAACATGGTCATTCATGCCTGCCTCCAGCGCACGCTGTTTGTCCTCCGCAAAGGCATTTGCCGTCATGGCGATAATCGGAATAGCTGCCTTTTCGGCATCCGCCATTTTGCGGATTTCCCTTGTGGTATCATAGCCACCCAGAATCGGCATCTGAATATCCATCAGAATCAGCTCATAAAAATGCGCCGGTGCCTTTTCTAGCATTTCCATACATTTCACGCCATCCGCCGCGCGTTCCACCAGAAGCCCTTCCTCCTCCAGAAGCGCAATCGCGATTTCCGCATTCAAATCGTTATCCTCTGCAAGCAGAATCCGCTTACCGACAAGCGGCTTGCCATCCGGATGAACTTGTGCGCGCTTGGTTTGTGTGTCCTCAACGGTCGCAATACGGCAGGGAATCCGAATCGTGAAGGTCGAGCCTTCTCCCATCCGGCTGTGTATTTTAATCTCGCCATGCATCATCTCCACCAGCTTCTTCACGATACCCATGCCAAGCCCCGTGCCTTCCACGCCGCTAACCGTAGAGGAGCGTTCTCTGGTGAAGGATTCAAAAATATGCTTCTGGAATTCCTCTGACATGCCAATCCCGTTGTCGCTGACGGAAAGCTCCTGTATACATCTGCCCTCCTTCTGTGCGGGAAGCTGGCGCACGGAGCAGTGAATGGTACCGCCCTCGCCTGTATATTTAATCGCATTGCTGATTAAATTCAGAATGATTTCCGTAAAACGGGAGATATCCATATAAATATACGGATAGATGATATTCTTGGAGACAGTCAGGGTCTGGTGCTTCTTTTCAATCTCCGCGCTGACCATGTGCAGGCAGTCATCCAGAACCGATTCTGCTTCAGCCGCGCTTTCCTCCAGCACCACATTGCCCGTTTCAATCCTCGATAATTCCAGTACGTTATCCAGTATGGACAGCATTTTCTGTCCGCAGATGCCGATTTTTTCCAAATAGCTTCGCAGCAGCTCCTTTTTGTCCAGATTTCTGTCCGCCAACTCGGCATAGCCGATAATCGCATTCATGGGTGTGCGGATATCGTGGCTCACATTGAACAGAAACACCGATTTTGCTTCATTGGCTGCATCCGCCGCCTCAACCGCCTTTTGCAGCTGCTCCTGCTGCTCCTCGCTTTTCGTTCTGTTTTTTTGTATCAGGCAATACGCACCTAGAGCAAACAGCACCAAAACAATGGCCGCAACCATAGCCATCTTCACCGCCACACGATTGCTTTGCTTCACCAGCTTATAGGTATGCTCCATATCCATTTCCATGCAAATCGCACCGATAACCTCGCCGGTATCCTCGCGCACCGGATAGCAGGCTGTGAAAATATGCCCCCAGGTGGTGTCCACGATTTCCTGCGAATAAACGGTTTCTCCTGCAAGCGCCGCTTCGATATACGGAACGACCTCTTTTTCTATGTACGTTCCGGGGTAGGCAAAATCCTTTGCATCCAAATCCAGCCCGTCAATCAGATAAATCGGTCTGCCGTCCGCCCCCATCTTCGCTGTATAAAGATAGCGGGTGGGATTCAGCTTTCGCAGCTCGCACAGCTCCTTTTGCAGCCTCTGATAGCGTTCTGACTGCATATCCGCAATCGTAGAAATATTTTTGTAATCCTCTTCGGTTAATTTATGCAGTACCAGCTTATGAATGGCATCAGCGCACTGCGTATTCCATTCTACAGCCGATTCCAGTGTATTTTCGCTGTAATTTCTCTGCAAAATAAAGGTATATGCAGAAACGAGGAATACCGTAAGCAGGAATAAAAATACGATAACAGCCCTTAGCCTGTGCGTTTTGCTTCCGTTTATCTCTGCCGTTTCTTTTTCCAAAGGCTGCGGCTGTTCTTCCATCCTCATTCCCCCCTTATCGTGTTTCAATCCATCAAAATCCTGAACATCTTCTTCATTTTAACACGCATGATTTCAGAAAACAAGAGAAGTCTCTGCTGATTTCGACAAAATATTATAATCCCTGCCTGCTGCGAATATAAAAAAGTCCTGTACCCTTTCGGATACAGGACGAATTTTACTGTATAAGATTACAGATTTTTTGCATATTCATAGCCCAGCTCAAATGCTTTTTTGTTGTTGGGGATGAATTTTGCTTTGCCGCCTTCAAAAACATGTGCAAATGTTTCATCCAGACCTGCAATATCAATTGCGCCTGTTGCGTAAACAACTGCACCCAGCATAACCAGGTTAGCCAGCTTGGAGCCGCCGAAGTTGTCTGTTGCAATTTTGTTTGCGGGAACAGCGTATACCTTAACGCCATTCTTTACAGCGCCAACGGTGCAAAGGTCAGCATTCACAACCAGAGCGCCGCCTTCCTTTACAACGCCTACAAATTTATCCAGAGAAGGCTGGTTCAGTGCTACGATACAGTCTGCATCCTTTGTAACAACGGGAGAACCAACATTTTCGTCGGAAATGATTACGTTTACGTTTGCAGTACCGCCACGCATTTCGGGACCGTAGGAAGGACACCAAGAAACTTCTTTGCCTTCCAGCATGCCAGCATAAGCCATAATTTTACCCATCAGCAGAGAGCCCTGGCCGCCGAAACCTGCGATGATAGAAGAAAATGTACTCATAATTATTTGCCCTCCTCTACTGTGATATCTTTATATACGCCCAGAGGATAGTAAGGAATCATTTTTTCTCTTACAAATTCCATAGCTTTTACGGGTGTCAGACCCCAGTTTGTAGGGCAGGAAGCTACAACCTCGATGAAGGTGAAGCCCAGACCCTGTTTCTGGATTTCAAATGCTTTTCTGATTGCTTTCTTCGCAGCTGCTACCTGTGCAGGTGTGGAAATGGATACTCTTTCGATGTATGCGGGACCTGTCAGGGATGCCAGCATTTCGGAAACGCGCAGAGGGTTACCGTTTACCTTGGGGTCACGGCCGTTCTGAGCTGTTGTTGCCTTCATGCCGGGCAGAGTTGTGGGAGCCATCTGGCCGCCTGTCATGCCGTAGATACCGTTGTTGATGAAGATTGTTGTAATCTTTTCACCACGCGCTGCTGCATGAACGATTTCACATGTACCGATGGAAGCAAGGTCACCATCGCCCTGATATGTAAATACTGTCTGTTCGGGATGTACTCTCTTGATACCTGTTGCTGTTGCGGGAGCACGACCATGCGCACACTGGATTGCGTCAATGTTGAAGTAGTTGTTTGCAAATACTGCACAACCTACGGGAACTGCAACGATGGAGTTGCCCAGCTCGCCCATTTCTTCCAGAACTTCTGCTACCAGTCTGTGTACGATACCGTGTGCACAACCGGGACAATAATGCAATTTCGCGTCTGTTAAACCTTTTGTTTTTTCAAATACAACTGCCATTATTTGTCACCTCCCATAACTTCTTTACCAAATTCAACAATTTCATCTACAGTAGGTACGTTACCGCCTGTTCTGCCGTGGAATGCAACCTTGTTTCTGTCGTTACAAGCGTATGCAACGTCGGGAACCATCTGGCCCATGGACATTTCCACATCCAGGAACTTTTTGATTTTATCATTGAATTTATCGAATGCCTTCTGAGGGAAGGGCCACAGTGTTTTAGGTCTGATCATACCTACTTTGTAGCCTTCTGCTCTCAGATAGCCGATTGCTGTTCTAACAACTCTGGAAGCTGTACCGTAGGAAACGAATGCGTATTCTGCATCATCCATCTTGTATTCTTCCCAAGCCTGTTCGTTCTTCACAACCTCATCATATACCTTGAAGTGATCATGGTTCCATGCTTCACATTCATCGGGTTCGATAACCAGGTTTTTGATGTTGCTTCTTTCTGCGCCGTAGTGACCTACCAGAGCCCATGTTTTTTCGGGCAGGTTGGGTCTGGGAACATAGTTGAATTCAACGGGTTCCATCATCTGACCAATCAGACCGTCAGCCAGAATGATAACGGGCAGAAGATACTGGTCAGCGATATCGAATGCTTCCATAACCATGTTAACAGCTTCCTGTACGGATGCGGGAGCCAGAACTACGTTGTGGTAGTCACCGTTTGCGCCACCCTTTACTGTCATGTTATAGTCAGCCTGACCGGGCTGAATGGTACCAAGGCCCGGGCCACCACGCATCATGTTGATGATAACTGCGGGCAGACCTGCGTTACTGATGTAACCGATACCTTCCTGCTTCAGTGCAATACCGGGGGAAGAAGAGCTTGTCAGCACTCTTGCGCCTGCTGCTGCTGCACCGTAAACCATGTTAATTGCTGCTACCTCGGATTCAGCCTGCACGAATGTGCCGCCTACCTTGGGTAATTCAACAGATAAATATTCAGGTACTTCGGACTGAGGAGTGATGGGGTAGCCAAAGAAATATCTGCAACCCGCCTCAATAGCCGCTTTACCAACTGCTTCGTTGCCTTTCATCAAAACTTTTGCCATTGAAAATTCCTCCTCTCTTAGTCCAGTCTTTCTACTACAATCGCACAATCAGGGCACATCTTTGCGCAGCTTGTGCAAGCGATACAATCTTCGTTGATCATTTCTGCGGGATTGTAACCTGCGGGATTGATTTTTGTTGTAGAAAGAGCAAGTACGCTCTTAGGACAAACAGATACACAAAGGCCGCAACCCTTACAAATCACTTCATTGATCGTTACTTTACCTTTTGCCATTCAAAATACACCTCCATAAATATTTGAATTTACATCCAGGTCTTTCTCATATTAAACTCCATAGGGAAAAGCTCCCCAGAAAGTCCTTCTGGTATTTCCTCTGTCATTACATCCTTGACATAGGAAACATACTTCACAGGAACCCCTGTGCGTTTTGTTACCTCCTTCAATACTTCGTCCCCATGGAGCAAACATTCCGCCGTTGTCTCTCTAACAAGGTTCGTGTTATTGATGAAGCCTGTCACCTTCAGCCCAGCCGCATATTCCAGATTTTCCATCTGCTCGATGATACCCTCAGGTGTAGAGGTATTCGGGCGGTAGGCATTGACTACCATAAAAAAGTCTGCTTCCGCATGATCCAAAAGAGGTTTGATTCTGCCCAGCACCAGTGTGCCGACATCGTTGCCGCCAAGGTCTACCACATACTGATATTCCTTATTGATGACAGGCATCGTCATCGCGCCGGAAACCGCAGGAACATCCGCAACTGCCGTATCCAAATTGGATGCAATTACCTGAATTCCTTTTTCTTCCAGCTCTTCTTTTTTCTCTCTGGAGCGGAAATAAACATTTACAATATCCAAATCGGCAACTGGCGACTGCTTGCTGCCCAATGTTATCAAGAATCATGCTTCGATCCTAAGGC
>OHAO01000684.1_pt1 | contig 24696 bp, 19 predicted proteins | sample 1577151 | NCBI WGS metagenome assembly OHAO01 (sample SAMEA3541585, study PRJEB24748) | human gut metagenome | biome: human gut; feature: human-associated habitat; material: faeces | place: China | collected 2012 | reverse complement strand
TAACAGAGGCTTATAGCCTCAGAGCAAACCACCCGTTAGACGGGTGGTGGTGATTGTAACCTTTTCAGAGCCTATGGCGAGATAGCCTCAATGAGTAAAAGGAAGCCTCAAAGAGGCGATTTTACGAATGGAGGCGCTGAAAAGGTGTGAGCAGAAATAATTTTAAGGAGGAGTACCGGAATGAAGATCACCCCCACACTGGAAGAATGTAAAAAGATCGCAGAGGAAGGAAATTACGGAGTGATTCCCTTAAGCACAGAGATGTATGCGGATATGACCACACCCATCGAAGTGCTGCGCATCTTAAAAAAGGTCAGCGGTCATGTCTATCTGCTGGAAAGCGCGGAGGCGAATAAGCGATGGGGCAGGTATTCCTTTTTAGGCTATGATCCTTTGCTTGAGATCACCTGCTATAACGGTATGACCACAATAAAATCGGAACTGACCAGCCGAACGGATTCCGGAGATGTCAGAGGGATCATCCGCAGCGTCATGGAAAAGAATAAAAGTCCCAAGCTTCCGGGGCTGCCTTCCTTTACCGGAGGTCTGGTAGGATATTTTTCCTATGACTATATCAAATACAGCGAACCGACCCTGCGACTGGATGCGAAGGACGAGGAAGGCTTCCAGGATGTGAACCTGATGCTGTTCCACAAGGTCATCGCTTTTGACAACTACAGACAGAAGCTGATCCTGATCCTGAATATCAAGACCGATGATCTGGAGATCAATTATCATAGAGCAGAGCGTGAACTGAACAACATGAAGGAGCTTTTGCTGAATGGGGAAAAGGCAGAGCATATTCCCTGTAAGCTCCGGACGGATTTTCAACCACTGTTCAATGAAGCAGCCTATCGCAACATGGTCGAGAAAGCCAAGCATTACATCAGAGAGGGAGATATTTTCCAAGTGGTATTATCCAATCGTCTGGAGGCGGAGATGGAAGGAAGCCTCTTAGATGCTTATCGGGTACTGCGCACGACAAATCCTTCCCCATACATGTTCTATTTCTCCGGAAGTGATGGTGAGATCGTGGGAGCCAGCCCGGAGACATTAGTAAAGTTAGAGGACGGCGTGTTACATACCTTCCCTTTAGCCGGAACGAGACCAAGAGGTGCCACCGAGGAAGCGGACAAGGCGTTGGAGGCAGAGCTTTTAGCAGATGAGAAGGAACGCTCCGAACACAATATGTTAGTGGATCTTGGGCGGAATGATATCGGCAAGATCAGCCGGATCGGCACCGTGGAAGTGGAAAAGTATATGTCCATTGAACGTTACTCCCACGTTATGCATATCGGTTCCACCGTGCGGGGCGTGATCAGAGAGGATGCGGATGCTCTGGATGCGGTGGATGCCATCCTCCCCGCAGGAACTCTGTCGGGAGCCCCGAAGCTGCGGGCATGCGAGATCATCAATGAACTGGAAGACAATAAGCGGGGTATCTACGGCGGAGCCATCGGCTATATCTCCTTTACCGGGAATCTGGATACCTGCATTGCCATCAGGCTTGCTTTTTCCAAGAATGGAAAAGTATTTGTAAGATCCGGCGCCGGTATCGTGGCGGACAGCGTACCGGAGAAGGAATACAGAGAATGTATCCAGAAGGCAGCAGCTGTAAAACAGGCTCTTTGGAAAGCACAGGAGGGAATGGAAGCATGATATTATTGATCGATAATTACGACAGCTTTTCCTACAACGTATACCAGCTGGTGGGAAGTGTGAACCCGGATATCCGGGTGATCCGCAATGATGAATGCAGCGTGGATGAGATCCGCGCCATGAATCCCTCCCACATCATATTATCGCCGGGACCCGGCAGACCGGACAAAGCAGGTGTCTGTGAAAATGTGATCCGCAAGCTTGGGGGCAGGATCCCTATTTTGGGAATCTGTCTCGGACATCAGGCAATCTGCGAAGTGGCGGGGGCTACCGTTACCTACGCATCCCACCTGATGCATGGGAAACAGTCATTGTCAACCTTGGATACAGACAGCGTGTTGTTCCGGGGAATGAAAAAGGTTATCACTGTGGCAAGATATCATTCACTGGTAGCGGATCCGCAGACGATTCCCGCAGAATTGAAAGTTACCGCAGTTACCGAAGATGGAGAAGTCATGGCAGTAGAACAGACGGAAAAACAGATCTACGGAGTACAATTCCATCCGGAATCCGTACTGACACCGGACGGACGACAGATTATCGTTAATTTTTTACAGACGCAGAAGGGAGAAGGCAGAAATATGATTAAAGAAGCAGCAGCAAAACTGGTAAAAAATGAGAACATCGGATACGATATGGCAAAAACCGTTATGGATGAGATCATGAGCGGGGAAGCCAGCGATATTTTAAAAAGCGCTTACTTAACAGCGTTAAGCCAGAAGGGTGAGACCATCGAAGAGATCACCGGCTCCGCAGAAGAGATGCGGAAATTTGGCAGAAGGCTGGGCGCAGAGGTAGAAGCACTGGAGATCGTGGGAACCGGCGGTGACGGCTCCAATTCCTTCAATATCTCCACCACGGCATCCATCGTGATCTCAGCAGCGGGTGTACCGGTAGCCAAGCACGGCAACCGTGCAGCCAGCTCCAAATCCGGTGCGGCAGACTGCCTGGAAGCACTGGGGGTGAATATCACCATAGAGCCGGAGCAGAGCAGGAAGCTGTTAGAAGAGATCGGCATCTGCTTCCTCTTTGCACAGAAATATCACACTGCCATGAAATATGTGGGCCCCATCCGCAAGGAACTTGGCATCCGTACGATTTTCAATATCTTAGGACCGTTAGCGAACCCGGCAGGACCGGTATATCAGATCATGGGTGTGTACGATGAAAGCCTGCTGCCTTCCATGGCAAAGGTATTGTCCAATCTGGGAGTAAAGAGAGGCATGGTAGTCTACGGGCAGGACAGACTGGACGAGATCTCCGCCAGTGCACCCACTACAGTCTGCGAGATTGATAACGGTACCTTTAAAAATTATGTGATCACACCGGAAGAATTTGGCATGGAAAGATGCACGAAGGAAGATCTGGTGGGCGGAACTCCCCAGGAGAACGCAGAGATCACCAGAGCTATCTTAAACGGAGAAAAAGGTCCCAGGCGCAATGCGGTACTGCTGAATGCGGCAGCAGCCCTCTATGTGGCCGGCAAGGCAGACAGCATGGCTGACGGTGTGAAGTTGGCAGAGAAAGTCATCGACACAGGTCTTGCAAAGGCACAGCTCGAGCGCTTCATTAAGTTAAGTAATGCATGATAAAGTGTTACGAGTACTTTTGACCTGCGGCGCAAGGATTCTGGATTTAGATTATGAAACAACGGAAAGGCAGGATGAATGGATGATACTGGATACGATAGCAGCCTCTGCAAAGGAGCGGGTGGCAGCAGCCAAAGAAGCACTGCCCCTTACAGAACAGATCGCCAGAGCAAGAGATTTGGACAGCAACACGGGATTTCCCTTTGAACAGGCACTGGCGAAGCCGGGGATGAGCTTTATCTGCGAGGTGAAAAAGGCGTCGCCCTCCAAGGGACTGATCGCTACGGAATTCCCCTATGTGCAGATCGCAAAGGAATACGAAGCGGCAGGAGCGGATGCTATCTCGGTGCTGACGGAACCGGCATATTTTCAGGGGAAGAATGAATATCTGACGAAGATCCGGCAGACGGTACAGATCCCTCTGCTGCGAAAAGATTTCACGGTAGACGAATACATGATCTATGAGGCAAAAAATATCGGAGCGGATGCGGTTCTTCTGATCTGCGCGATTCTCTCTCCCATGCAGCTGTCGGAGTACGCGGGGATTGCCAGAGAACTTGGCCTGTCGGCACTGGTGGAAGCCCATGATGAGAGAGAAGTGGAGATGGCGCTTGCAGCCGGCGCAAGGATCATTGGTGTCAATAACCGGAATCTGAAGGATTTTACGGTGGATATCCATAATTCCGTGCGGCTGCGGGAACTGGTGCCGGAGAATATTCTCTTTGTATCCGAAAGTGGTATGAAGACCAGACAGGATATCGATCGGTTGGAGCAGAACGGTACCAATGCCGTACTCATCGGAGAGACGCTGATGCGAAGCGTGGATAAGAAAGCGGTATTGCAGGAGCTTCGCGGACAGTGTGAAAAATAAATTTTTCACACGCAAATTTGTGCCTACGGCAAGGTACTAAAGTACCTGAAAGTTTGCAGGTCATAGAAAGGTTGTAAATGGTATGAAAGTAAAAATGTGTGGTCTCTATCGTCCGGAGGATATTGCTTATGCCAATGAGGTGCAGCCGGACTATGTGGGATTTGTATTTTACGAAAAGAGCCACCGTGCGGTCACAAAGGAGCAGGCAGCCGAATATCGCAAAAAGCTTCTGCCGGGGATCCGGACGGTGGGGGTGTTTGTGAATGAGGATCCGAAGAACATCATAGAACTGCTGGAGGAAGGTATTCTGGATGTGGCACAGCTTCACGGGGATGAGACAGAAGAGGATATCCAGTATCTTCAGGCGGTCTGCCACAAACCGGTGATCAAGGCGGTCAAAGTAAGAGACCGATATGATGTGGAAGCCTGGCTTGACAGTAGTGCGGACTATCTGTTATTCGATAACGGAATGGGATCGGGACAGGCGTTTGACTGGAGTGTTCTTGGCGGGATCGACAGAGAGTTTTTCCTGGCAGGAGGATTACAGGCGGAGAATCTCACCGAAGCCATGGAAGCGGTAAGACCTTACGCGGTAGATATTAGCTCCGGCATCGAGAGCGACCGGAAAAAAGATCCAGAGAAGATGCGCCGGATCATGGAACTGGTAGAGCGTTATCGGAACAATCCGCAGGCATCAAAGTCGGGGGCTTTTGAGCCCGACATCAATAGATAGAAGAATTACAAATCAGAAATCAAAATGAAAATCAGGAATAAAAATCAGGATGAAAGAAAAGAGGAGGAACACATGAGCAAAGGACGTTACGGAATCCACGGAGGACAATATATCTCCGAGACATTGATGAATGAACTGATCCATCTGGAGGAGTGCTATGAGCATTATAAGAAGGATCCTGAATTCAATGCGGAACTAAATAAGCTGCTGAATGAATATGCAGGACGCCCTTCTCTGTTGTACTATGCGGAGAAGATGACGAAGGATCTGGGTGGTGCAAAAATTTATTTGAAGAGAGAGGACTTAAACCACACCGGTTCCCACAAGATCAACAATGCCCTGGGACAGGCGTTGCTTGCCAAGAAGATGGGTAAGACCCGCCTGATCGCAGAGACCGGTGCCGGGCAGCATGGTGTGGCTACCGCAACGGCAGCAGCCTTTTTAGGGATGGAATGTGAGATATTCATGGGAAAAGAAGATACCGACAGACAGGCACTGAATGTTTATCGTATGGAGCTTTTGGGAGCCAAGGTACATCCCGTGACTTCCGGTACCATGACCTTGAAGGATGCTGTAAATGAGACCATGAGAGAATGGTCCAACCGCGTAGCGGACACCCATTATGTACTGGGATCCGTTATGGGACCGCATCCTTTCCCCATGATCGTAAGAGATTTTCAGAGTGTGATCAGTCAGGAAGCAAAAGAGCAGATCCTAAAGGCGGAAGGCAAGCTTCCGGCAGCCGTAGTAGCCTGTGTGGGCGGCGGTAGTAATGCCATGGGTGCGTTTTATAACTTTATTGAGGATCAGGATGTAGAACTCATCGGCTGTGAGGCAGCAGGCAAAGGTGTGGATACGGCACTGACCGCAGCTACGATTGCGACGGGATCCTTAGGAATCTTCCACGGCATGAAATCCTATTTCTGCCAGGATGAGTACGGACAGATCGCTCCCGTATATTCCATTTCTGCAGGATTGGATTATCCCGGCATCGGACCGGAGCATGCTTATCTGCATGACATCGGCAGAGCACAGTATGTGCCCATCACGGATGATGAAGCAGTGGATGCTTTTGAATATCTGGCAAGAACCGAGGGAATCATCTGCGCTATCGAGAGTGCCCATGCGGTAGCACAGGTGCGTAAGATTGCGAAAAATTACAGCCCGGATCAGAGCATTATCGTATGTCTGTCCGGCAGAGGTGACAAGGACGTGGCAGCCATCGCAAGATACCGCGGCGTGGATATTCATGACTGATCGTTTTGACGGTAAAGCCATCATAGGAGTAACAGACAGAAGAAAGTAAAAATCAAAACAGAAATTACAAAATAAGAAGATGGAGATAACAACAATGAATAATTATTTGGATAAAGTATTTGATACTCCCAATAAAAAAAGCATTTATAGCTTTCCTTACCGCAGGAGACCCGGACGCGGACAGCACCGTAAAATTTATTTTAGAGATGGAAAAGGCAGGGGCGGATCTCATAGAGATCGGTATCCCCTTTTCCGATCCCACGGCGGAAGGCGTGGTGATCCAGGAGGCAAATATCCGTTCTCTTAGCAACGGTATGACCACGGACGGTGTGTTTGAGATCGTGAAGAGAGTGCGGGAACAGTCGGAGATCCCCCTGGCGTTTATGACTTATGTAAATCCCGTATTCCATTATGGGTATGAGAAATTTTTTTCAAAGTGTGAGGAGCTGGGCATCAGTGCTATCATTATTCCCGATGTGCCTTATGAAGAGAAGGCGGAGGTGGAGGCTCCCGCCAAAGCCCATGGCGTGAAGGTGATCTCCATGATCGCACCCACTTCCGAGAGCCGTATCCGCCAGATCGCATCGGAGGCGGAAGGATTCATCTATGTGGTAAGCTCCATGGGTGTCACCGGTGTGCGCAGCGAGATCAAGACCAATCTGCCTGCTATCGTGGAAAGCATCCGCGCCGTGACCGACGTTCCCTGTGCTATCGGCTTCGGCATCAGCACTCCCGAGCAGGCCAAGGCTATGGCATACATATCCGACGGAGCCATTGTCGGAAGTGCCATTGTGAAGATCATTGCAAAGTATGGTAAAGATGCAGCTCCTTACATCGGAGAATATGTGAAGAGCATGAAAGAGGCTGTAGCAGAAGCTTAAATAAGAGTACGAGGAATAAGAAAGTGATGGGAAGCCGGAGTGGTCGGAAGACTGCTCCGGTTTTTGCATCTGAAAATAAAAAGAGAGGGAAATGATGCAAGTATGATGCAATGGTGTGTTATTATCTGTTATAATTTGATAAAACAACCATCGTAGACTGTGGGAGGGAACGGAACATGAAGATGTGTAAAAAATGCTGGCGAAGGAAACGTTTGACCGGGGTAATTCTGGCATGTTTATTTCTTACGGCCTGCGGCGGAGAAACGCAGGAAGCTGAGAGGAAAAGCACTGTGCAGGAAAATGAAACGGTAAGTACCACTACCATTGAACAAGCAGCCGAACAGACGCAGGAGACAACGCAGGAAGCGGAAGCGTTTGTGCAGACAGATACCATCCTGGAAAATTTGAAGGGGAATAGAGATCCGCAGGTGATCCTACAGGAACTGTCTGAACTTCCGTTAAATATAGAAGAACTGAAAGCCTATCCGGTGTATGTGTTAAGTGATCAATTCGAGGAGTGCAGCGGGGCAGAACTGCTGACGGAATTTTATGAGCAGTCCACGCAGGGGAATCCGGCACAATTATTGATGGTAAATTACTGCTATAATGAAAAATGGATCCTTTCTTATGCGGAATTTGACGGAAGTACCTATTATTTGCTCAGAGGCAATATAGATGCCGGGACTGTAGAGGAAGACTATAAGGAAATGTATTTTCATTCCCTGAATATTATCGAAAAGAAAGATATAGAACCGGACATGGCACTCATCATGATCGTATTTACCAATCAGGAAGATGTTTCCGATGAACAGGCGGAGCAATATGTGAAATGGTCGGAGGAGGGAAAAAGGCCTGATGACATAGAAATATATTATTTCTTAAATCTGAGATACGGTCTTATGAGTGGCGACGATGACTTGAAAATACTGGAAGAAGTGGAGAGAACAGCGGATAGAATGACCGTGTACCGGATAGCAAAGGACTTCACAAATACATATTTTCAAGAGGAATACACAGGCAAAGCTGAGATCATGGGAATCAAGGGACTTTCCGGGGTGGATACGGACAGCAAGGGTGACTGCACGGTGGAAGTAGAGTTCCGGCCGGTACAGGAGGATTCGCTATCGTATCTGTTTATGACGTTTGGATATGATGAGATGGGATGGACAATCCGCAGTTACGGACTGGAAAAGTAGGCGGACATAGGATACAAAAATTGTATGAAAATCCTACAAAATTTTGTTGACAAAAGAGTATTGCCTATGTATAATAAGTCAGTGTGTGAATCAACACATCGTAGGAGACTTGTGTTTTCTACGCAACATATTGCATAGGAGTCGCTATGTTAGTAAGTTTATCTGATGTATTAACATCCGAAGGCAAGGTAGAGACTGTTGCCATTCCGCTTGAGATGACAAGCTTTAAGAGCCGCCAGGGAGATTTCTCTATTATGGAGAAGACACCCATTCATCTTACTTTTACCAACATCGGTGTGAACAAGGCAAAAGTAACCGGCACTGCAGAGCTTACCTTTGATACGAAATGTGACAGGTGCCTTACTGAAGTACCTACAGCAATGAAGCTTAAGTTTGACAGAATCGTTTATTCTCCGGAAGCGGAAGTAAGTGAGGAAGAAGATACCGAGCAGAGCTTTATGGATGGATGGCAGCTGGATGTAGAGGCTTTTGTGTACGATGAAATTCTGGTGAATTGGCCGGCAAAGATCCTGTGTAAGGAAGACTGCAAGGGTATCTGCCCTGTATGTGGTCAGAACAGGAATCTGAAGGAATGTGGTTGCGATACTTTCGTACCGGATCCTCGTATGGCAGCAATCCAAGATATCTTCAACGCGAATAAGGAGGTGTAACGATGTCTATTTGTCCTAAGAATAAATCTTCCAAAGGTAGAAGAGATAAGAGAAGAGCAAACTGGAAAATGAGCGCTCCTACATTGGTAAAGTGCAGCAAATGTGGTGCACTGATGATGCCTCACAGAGTTTGCAAGGCTTGCGGTTCTTACAATAAGAAGCAGGTCGTAAGCGTTGATTAATTGATAAATCAATGAAGCGAAATTAAGTGAAAAGAGAAAAGGAGATTCCGGATGGAATCTCCTTTTGCTTTCACAAAAAAATCACTTGCTTTTTATATACGCCTTTAGTATAGTAAGAATGAATCTGCCATCATCAAACTGTTTGGTGCGATCCACGGAGCGGTTTGATGATGAGCGGATAAACATAAACAGGTAAAGGAACGACGAAATGGCAGAATATGTAAATGTTGCTGTAGACGCAATGGGTGGCGATAATGCTCCAGCAGAGATCGTAAAAGGTGCTGTGGAAGCTGTCAACGCAGATAAGCGCGTCAAAGTATTCCTGGTAGGCAAGGAGCCTGTGATCCGTGAGGAATTAAAGGCGTACAGCTATGATGCAGAGCAGCTGGAAGTCGTACATGCTGAAGAAGTCATTGAGACGGCAGAACCTCCGGTCATGGCGATCCGTCGGAAGAAGGATTCCTCCATTGTCAAAGCCATGTATATGGTGAAGAACGGCGAATGCGATGCATTTGTATCTGCGGGAAGTACCGGTGCGGTACTGGTAGGTGGACAGGTGATCGTAGGTCGTATCCGCGGTGTGGAGAGACCGCCATTAGCCCCCCTGATCCCTACAGAGAAGGGCGTAAGCCTTCTGTTAGACTGTGGAGCCAACGTGGATGCGAGACCTTCCATGTTAGTCCAGTTTGCCAAAATGGGCAGTGTCTATATGGAAAGCGTTATGGGAGTAAAGAACCCACGAGTCGGCATTGTGAATATCGGTGCTGAGGAGGAGAAGGGTAACGCACTGGTAAAAGAAACCTTCCCGCTTCTTAAGAATTGCCCGGAGATCAATTTCATCGGCAGCGTGGAAGCAAGAGACATTCCGGCAGGTGCGGCAGATGTCATTGTCTGTGAAGCGTTTGTGGGCAATGTGATATTGAAAATGTATGAGGGTGTAAGCTCCGCACTTCTGCATCAGGTGAAGCAGGGGATGATGTCCACACTTCGCAGTAAAATGGGTGCACTGCTTGTGAAGCCGGCACTCAAGACTACATTAAAGAGTTTTGATACTTCCCAGTACGGTGGCGCTCCGTTACTCGGACTGAACGGTCTGGTAGTGAAGACTCACGGAAGCAGCAAGGCAGTGGAAGTGAAGAATTCTATTTTGCAGTGTATTGCTTTTAAGGAAGAGAAGATCAACGAGAAGATCAAAGAACAGATCAGCCCGGAAGATAAGGCTGCAGAGAATAATTAATCAAGAGAAATATTTTGAGAAAGAAGGAACTGTTATGGAATTTGAAAAGTTGAAGAAAATCATTGCTGAGGTATTAAACGTAGATCCCGATGAGATCACCATGGAGACCACATTCCAGGATGACCTGGGCGCTGATTCCCTCGATGTATACCAGATCATCATGGGCATTGAGGAAGAGTTCGATATCGAGATCCCTGCTGAGACCGCAGAGCAGGTTACTACAGTAGAAGACGCTGTAGAGATGATCAAGAACGCAGTGAACTAGTAAAGCTACGAGCCATGCAAAGACAAAACAGGAACTGTGACCGAGAGCTTGCTCACAAGGCACTGTTCCTGTTTTTCAGTTTATACAATCGCAATTTGATGTAGTCCAGTAGGCACGGCTATGGTAAGAATAAGCGCGCCGTAAGCAGACGTCGGTACTTGGCGTGGGTATTTTCCACGCCTATGTACCGTTACGCTCTGCGACAGAGTGAAAACGTGCCGCGTTTCTTACCATAGCCGGGACTACGGAATATAGTGAGGACAAGAAAATGTTGGATGGTTATACAATGGACGTGCTGGAGCAGCGCATCGGCTATTGCTTTCACAACAAAGCATTGCTGAAGCAGGCTCTGACCCACAGCTCCTATACCAATGAACAAAAGATCAACAAAACAGAGAACTATGAGCGCATCGAATTCCTGGGAGATGCTGTACTGGAGCTGGTATCCAGTGACTTCCTATTTCGGGAACACCCGGATGTTCCGGAGGGTGAACTGACCAAGATGCGCGCCTCCATGGTGTGCGAGCCTTCCCTGGCATTCTGTGCCAGAGACCTGGAGCTGGGACAGTTTATGCTTTTGGGAAAGGGCGAAGAGAATACCGGCGGCAGACGCAGAGACAGCATCACCTCTGACGGTATGGAAGCTATGATCGGTGCCATTTATCTGGATGGTGGCATGCAGCCTGCCAAGGCTTTTATTGACCGCTTCATTCTGTCGGATTTAGAGGATAAGCGTCTCTTCTACGACAGCAAGAGTAATCTCCAGGAACTGATCCAAGGGAAACTCAAAAAAGAGTTCGAGTACCGGCTGTTAGAGGAGAGCGGACCGGAACACGACAAGACCTTCGTGGTAGAGATCGACATGGAGGGAGAATGCCTTGGCCGTGGGCAGGGAAGAACAAAAAAAGCGGCAGAACAGCAGGCAGCTTATGAGGCGCTTCTGCTATTGAGGGATAGAGGATATGTATTTAAAAAGTATTGAGATCCACGGGTTCAAATCATTTGCCAATAAGATCGTATTTCAGTTCCACAACGGAATCACCGGTATCGTAGGACCTAACGGCAGCGGTAAGAGTAACGTTGCGGACGCGGTAAGATGGGTGCTGGGAGAACAACGCATCAAGCAGTTGCGTGGTGCCAGCATGCAGGATGTTATTTTCTCGGGAACAGAGACCAGAAAACCGTTGAGCTACGCCTATGTTGCCATTACTCTGGACAACAGCGATCACCAGCTGGCGATCGACTATGACGAAGTCACAGTTGCAAGACGGATCTACCGTTCCGGAGAAAGTGAATATCTGATCAATGGTACTCCCTGCAGATTAAAGGATGTCAATGAGCTGTTCTATGATACCGGTATCGGTAAGGAAGGCTATTCCATTATCGGACAGGGCCAGATCGACAAGATCTTAAGCGGTAAGCCCGAGGAACGTCGTGAACTGTTCGATGAGGCTGCCGGTATCGTGAAATTTAAACGCAGGAAAGCAGCGGCCCAGACGAAGCTTGAGAACGAGAAACAGAATCTGGTGCGTGTGAATGATATTTTATCGGAGCTGGAAAAACAGGTAGGACCTCTGGAGAAGCAGTCAGAGGTGGCAAAGGTCTATCTGAGGAAAAAGGAAGAGTTGAAATCCCTAGATATCAACGTGTTCTTATTGGAAAATAAGAGACTGAGAGAACAGCTTGCTTCCGCAGAAGAAAAATATAATCTGGCAAGCACGGAACTTGGTGAGACCGGTGAAAAATATGAGGGTATCAAGGAAGAATACGAACGGATCCAGCAGGAGATTGAGAGTCTGGATACCGCTATCGAAGCCGCCAGGGAACAGCTGACGGATACCGGTCTGATGCGCGGTAAGTTAGAGGGCGAGATCAATGTCTTAAAGGAGCAGATCAATTCTGCCCACGGCAGTGAGAACCATCTGAACAACCGTAAGGCAGCCCTGGAAGAGGAGATTGCCGGCAAAGAGCAGGAAAAGCAGGATATCTTAACCGATAAAAAGGATACGGATACCCAGGTGCAGGAGATTGCAGAAGCTGCGGCGAAAGCGAAGGCTGATCTGGAAGCCATCCAGAATAAGATCACCGAGCTCAACAATAATATCGAAGCCGGGAAAAACACCATCATTGGCGAACTGAACCAGAGAGCTACCATCAAATCCAAGATGGGTCGCTTCGATACCATGATGGAGCAGATCAATATCCGCAAGGCAGAGTTAAATTCCAGACTGTTACGTGCTAAATCCGATGAGGCAGCCAGAGAAGAAACGGTGAAGAAGCTGGAAGAGACTTTTGAGACCGTGACTGAGGAACTGCGTCAGATGACGGAACAGGAAGCGGCATCCGAACTGGAGCTTGGCAATATCCGTGAAAATCTCACCGGACTGGATGCAAAGCTGCGGGAGACACAGACCCGTTTTCATCAGGAACAGTCTAAGTTAGAAGCCCTGACCAATATTACCGAGCGCTATGATGGTTATGGCGGCAGCGTCAAAAAGGTCATGGAGCAGAAGGAAAAAGAAAAGGGCATCATCGGTGTCGTAGCGGACATCATTCAGGTGGAGGCAAAATACGAGACCGCCATCGAGACTGCGCTGGGCGGCAATATCCAGAATATCGTAACGGATAACGAAGAGACCGCTAAGCATATGATCGGCTTCTTAAAGCAGAACCGTCTCGGAAGAGCCACATTCCTGCCTCTGACCAGTATTACCAAGCCCCAGGAATTCAAGAATCCGGAGGCACTTAAGGAAAAAGGTGTCATCGGTATGGCAGACGAACTGGTAGGCACAGAAAAAGAATACCGCAATGTGGCGAAGGCTATGCTGGGACGTATCGTTGTGGTAGACAATGTGGACAATGCCGTGAAGATCGCAAGAAAATTCGATTACGGCATCCGCATGGTCACTTTGGAAGGTGAACTCTTAGTTCCCGGTGGTGCCATCAGCGGCGGTGCTTTTAAAAACAACAGCAATCTCCTGGGAAGACGTCGTGAGATGGACGAACTGGAGAAAAAGGTGAAAAAGCTCTCTGAGGATATCACGACTTACAATCAGAAGATCGAAGACACCAAGAGTAAGAGAAATAAACTTCGTATGGATCTGGAAGCACTGAAGACCGAGATGCAGCGCAAGTCCATTGAGCAGAATACCGCAAGATTGAATATCTCCCAGGCAAGAGAGCGTATGGAAGAAGAGGCAGAGAGTGCACAGTCTCTGAAGCTGGAGGAGCAGGAGATCGAGACCAAGATCTTCGAGATCCGTTCCGGCAAGGAATCCATTACGCAGGAACTGGCGGCCAGCGAAGAACTGGAGAAGACGACGCAGGAACAGATCCTGGGCTTCCAGAAAGAATTGGAGAGCTGCAGACTGGAAGAGAGCGAAGCTTCCGCCCACGCAGGAGAATGGGAAGTAAAAGTCGAGAAGATGCGTCAGGCACTGGATTACAAGCAGGCAAATGTGGATCGTATAGGCGGCGAGCTGGAACGTGCACAGGCAGAGCTTAAAGAGATTTTAGAGGCTCTGACGGAAAATGCGCAGGAAGTGGAACGTAAGAAGAACAACATCCTGGAGATTGAGAAGACCATCGCTGCTTCTCATGAGAATCAGGATGCTTCCAGGAAGAAGCTGGACGAAGACCTTGCGAAAAAGGAAGAACTGTCTGCAAAACAGAAAGATTTCTTCCGCAGCAGAGAAGAAATGTCAGAACGCATGAATGCTCTGGACAAAGAAGTCTATCGTCTGGGCGAACAGAAGAAAAAGCTGGAGGACGGCATCGAAGGTCAGATCAATTACATGTGGGATGAGTATGAGATCACCTTAAGCGATGCGGCAGGACTCCGCAACGAAGAGATGAATGATCTGCCAGCTATGAAACGCGAGATCAGCGGTCTGAAAGATGAGATCCGCAAGCTTGGCAATGTCAATGTCAACGCCATTGAGGATTACAAGAACTTGATGGAGCGCTATACTTTCATGAAGACTCAGCATGACGATCTGGTGGAAGCGGAGAAGACGCTGGAAGGCATCATCGAAGAACTGGATACCGCCATGCGTAAACAGTTCACGGAGAAATTCGCAGAGATCAGCAGAGAGTTCGATAAGGTATTCAAGGAACTCTTCGGTGGTGGTAAGGGAACACTGGAACTGATGGAGGATGAGGATATTCTGGAGGCAGGCATCCGCATCATCGCACAGCCCCCCGGAAAAAAGCTTCAGAATATGATGCAGCTCTCCGGTGGAGAGAAGGCTTTATCCGCCATATCCCTACTGTTCGCAATTCAGAACCTGAAGCCGTCTCCATTCTGTCTGTTAGACGAGATCGAGGCCGCACTGGATGACTCCAATGTAGGACGTTTTGCAAAGTATTTACATAAGCTGACCAAGAACACCCAGTTCATTGTCATTACCCACAGACGAGGCACTATGGAACAGGTGGATAGATTGTATGGTATCACCATGCAGGAGAAGGGCGTATCTACCTTAGTCAGCGTCAACCTCATTGACAAGGACCTGGACGATTAGTATGAAAATCGTGAAGAAGTTCTAAGTTTCATACAAGAAAAACGCAAGCGTTTTTCTGGATAGAATGCTGATTGGAGGAAAAGGGATGAGTGAGGAAAAGAAAGGCTTTTTTGCGAGGCTGAAAGAAGGGCTGACCAAGACCCGTGATAACATTGTCCGGGGAATCGATTCGGTCTTCAGCGGTTTTTCCGCCATTGATGATGATTTCTACGAAGAACTGGAAGAAATCCTCATTATGGGAGATATCGGTGTCAATGCCACCACTGCCATTGTGGAGAGATTAAAACAGCAGGTAAAAGAAAAGCATATCAAGGAGTCTTCCGAATGCAAACAGCTTCTGATCGAAAGTATTAAGGAGCAGATGCAGGTGGATGAGACCGCCTATGATTTCGAGAAGGAACAGTCCGTGATCATGGTCATTGGTGTCAACGGTGTGGGTAAGACCACTTCCGTGGGTAAACTGGCAGGTAAATTAAAGGATGAGGGCAGAAAAGTCCTTATCGCCGCAGCGGATACTTTCCGTGCCGCAGCGGGAGATCAGCTGGCAGAATGGGCATCCAGAGCGGATGTGCCCATGATCGGCGGAAAAGAGGGCGCGGATCCCGCCAGTGTGGTGTTTGATGCCGTGAATGCAGCGAAAGCAAGAGGCGTGGATGTGCTTCTCATTGATACCGCCGGCAGACTGCATAATAAAAAGAACCTGATGGAAGAACTTCGCAAGATGAACCGCATCATTGATAAGGAGTTCCCCAATGCCCACAGAGAGAACCTGATCGTACTGGATGGTACCACCGGACAGAATGCACTGGTACAGGCGAGAGAATTCGGTGAGGTGGCAGACCTCACGGGCATTATACTGACGAAGATGGACGGAACGGCGAAGGGCGGTATTGCGGTGGCAATCCAGTCCGAACTGAAGGTTCCGGTAAAATACATCGGTGTGGGGGAGACCATTGAGGATCTCCAGAAATTCAATTCTGAGGAATTTGTAAACGCATTGTTTGATGTGAATATGGAGGATATCGGAGAACTGCATCTGCCCGAGAACGAGCAACAGACGGATACGCAGGAGGAATAACCGACAGACCAAGGAAAGTGTGACAGAAAGGCATGGGAAGAAAAATGCAGGAAGAAATGTTGACTTTAGAGAAATTTGAAGAAGCAAGTGAAATCGTAAAAAAGGTAACGTTAGAGACCAAGCTGGTATACAGTGATTATTTCAGCGCCCAGACCGGCAACCGTGTATACTTAAAGCCCGAGAACTTACAGTTTACCGGAGCCTACAAGTTAAGAGGCGCTTATTACAAAATGAGCACACTGACGGATGAAGAGCGTGCTAAGGGACTGATCACCGCATCAGCAGGCAACCATGCCCAGGGCGTTGCTTATGCTGCAAAATGCTACGGTAGCAAGGCCACTATCGTAATGCCCACCACCACACCTCTGATCAAGGTAAACCGTACCAGAGGGTACGGTGCAGAGGTAGTACTGCACGGTGATGTCTATGATGAAGCATGTGCAAAAGCATATGAACTGGCAGAAGAGCATGGATATACCTTCATTCATCCGTTTGATGATCTGACTGTGGCAACCGGTCAGGGTACCATTACCATGGAGATCTTCAAAGAGCTTCCCCTGGTAGACTACATTTTAGTTCCTATTGGTGGCGGCGGACTGGCAACCGGTGTCTCCACACTGGCAAAACTGCTGAACCCGAAGATCAAGGTCATCGGTGTGGAACCTGCGGGAGCTAACTGCATGCAGGTATCCTTAAAGAACGGCAAGGTAACCACCCTGCCAAAGGTCAACACCATTGCAGACGGTACTGCGGTTAAGACTCCCGGAAGTAAGATTTTCCCGTACTTACAGAAGAATTTGGACGACGTGATCACCGTGGAGGATGAGGATCTGGTAGTAGCCTTCCTTGACATGGTGGAGAACCACAAGATGATCGTGGAGAATTCCGGACTGCTGACCGTGGCAGCCTTAAAGCAGTTAAATGTGAAGGATAAGCGTATTGTATCCATCCTGAGCGGCGGTAATATGGATGTCATCACCATGTCCTCCGTAGTACAGCAGGGTCTGATCCTAAGAGACCGTATCTTCACCGTATCCGTATTGCTTCCCGACAAGCCCGGTGAGCTGTGCAGAGTATCCGGTATCATTGCCGGCGTTAACGGTAATGTCATCAAGCTGGAGCACAACCAGTTTGTATCCATCAACCGCAGCGCTGCCGTGGAACTGCGTATCACACTGGAAGCATTCGGTACCGAGCATAAGAATGAGATCATTGCCGCCCTGGAAAAAGAAGGCTATCAGCCTAAGGTGGTCAGAGCAAATATATAATTGTGCAGAGTCATGCAGATGTCGCTGCATAGTTTCTTAGAAAAGAAGTGAATGTATCACTGATAAAAGCCGCATATTATAGATATGCGGCTTTTATGTGTGGAAATGGAGAGAGCTATGGCGAAAAAGACTGAAAAAGAACTGGAAATACAGAGACTGGATAAAAAGACACCCCTGCAGATGTTCCGGGATTATGTAATGATCACGGTGGCTTCTTTCATCTATGCGGTATCCGTCAGCATGTTTTTGGATCCGAACTCTCTGGCACCCGGGGGGATCACCGGTATTGCCATTATTTTAAACCGTTTGTTCGGAATTGAGACAGGTACCTGGATGTTACTCATCAACATACCGATCCTGCTGATCGGTATCTGGAAATTTGGATTGCGGTTTATTTTGTCGACGATCTATTGTACGGCAATGACATCACTGTTTACAAACCTGCTGACACCGGTAGGAGCAGTGACCACAGATCCATTACTTGCCTCTCTGGCCGGAAGTGCCCTGATGGCAGTATCTATGGGCTGGGTGTTCAAGGCCGGATCCACTACGGGAGGAACAGATATTATTATCAAATTACTGCGGTTGAAGTTCCCATACCTCAAGACAGGAGCATTGTTTTTCCTGACAGATGTGGTTATTGTCATAGCATCAGCATTTGTATTCCGGAATGTTGACAAGGCACTGTATGCCGGTATCGTGGTCATTATCACATCAGTGGTGCTGGATGTGGTATTGTACGGTCGTGATGAGGCGAAGCTGATCTATATTATCAGCGACCATGCAGAGAAGATTGCAGGGAGACTTTTGGAGGAGCTGGATATTGGTGTGACTTATGTACAGGGCAGTGGTGCTTACAGCGGCAAGGAGAAGAGCGTCATCATGTGCGCCATGAAGAAAAACATTTCTCCCAAGGCGGAAGAAATCGTAAAGGAAGAGGATCCCCTGGCATTTATGATCGTCACCAGTGCCACGGAGATCTTCGGTGAGGGCTATAAGAGCTATTTCAGTGAGAAACTGTGAAAGGTCAATTATTAAATTTCAGGAAAAATTTTGAAAGAGCTTATATTTTTTGAAAGAATCTTCTATAATAGCGTCGTGTCCGAACGGACAGACGCTATTTTGGGGATACGATGAATGGGTACGGATTATGATTTCAAACCGGGCAGAAGCAGCCTGCGGATTACTGTGGCATAGAATAGTGTAAAACCATAGAGAGAACCGAATGGAAACTGTGGTAATGATATAGGAGCTATGTGATATGAGTGATACAACATTGTCAAAAGAGGAGAAACAATATAAACGGCTCACCGAGGAACCGGTAGCACGGTTGGTCCTGGAGCTGGGACTGCCGACTACCATCAGTATGCTGATCACGAATCTGTATAATATGGTGGATACCTGGTTCGTAAGCCAGTTAGGCACCAGTGCTACCGGAGCGGTAGGCGTGGTGTTTGGCTTGATGGCAATTATTCAGGCGTTCGGATTCATGTTCGGTCATGGCGCCGGAAGCAATATCAGCCGGTTGTTAGGAGCTCATGAAAAGGAGCGGGCGAAAGCTTTTTCCGCAACGGGATTTTATTTGGCGGTGGGAGCCGGAGTGTTGATCGCGGTGATCGGTATTGTGGATCTGAACGGATTGTGCAGATTGCTTGGAAGTACGGAGACCATCCTTCCCTATGCGAGAATCTATGCTTTCTATATTTTGGTGTCGGCACCGGCAATGGCATCCAGCTGTGTGATGAACAATGTGCTCCGGTATGAAGGCTATGCCAATCTGGCGATGGTAGGACTGGTCTCCGGCGGTATCTTAAATATGGCGGGAGATGCCATTCTTATGTGGGGGTTAAATCTTGGTATCCGGGGAGCGGCACTTTCCACTATGATCTCCCAGTACGTATCCTTTGGGATCCTGTTATTCTTTTTCCTGCGTGGAAAGACCCAGAGCAGCCTGGCACCGAAATATTTTACCTGGGAATTTGCGGTACATAAGAACATTCTTACAGCAGGCTTCCCCAGTATGATGCGGCAGGGACTGGCCAGCGTGTCCACCATGGCGCTGAATGCGCAGGCGGCAGTCTACGGGGATATTGCCATTGCAGCTATGAGCGTGGTATCCCGTATTTTCAATTTCGTATTCAGTGTGGCACTGGGTATCGGTCAGGGCTTCCAGCCGGTATCCTCCTTCAATTATGGGGCAAAGAAGTATTCCCGTGTAAGGAAAGCGTTCTGGTTCACATTGTGTGCCAGCCTGGTAACCATGGCAGTGTTCGCAGGTGTGGTGTATGTGTTCCGCAGAGAGCTGTTGCTGCAATTCCTTACGGATATGGATGCCTATGAGATTGCTTTTTATGCGTTGCAGATCCAGTGCCTGACGCTTCCGTTTATTCCGGTATGCATCTGCGGCAACATGCTGTTTCAGTCCATTGGAAAGGGCGGCAGGGCGACGATCTTAGCCTCCTTCCGAAGTGGCACCATCTACATTCCGGCACTGCTGATCCTGACGGCGTTCTGGGGAATTCGGGGCATCCAGTGGTCACAGCCGGTGTCCGATATTTTATCTGCGGTTTTGTCATTGCCGGTGGCTGTGGCGTTCTTAAAGGGACTGCCGGAAGACAGTACGGAAGTATAGAGAAGAATGAGATCCCTTCGTCATAAGACGGAGGGATTTTTATGTACAGATGTATCCATACGCAGGAATGAGTATCTGCCTTGATCTGCGAAGCTGTTGACATTAAATAATCCACATGATACAATACATTTAACAATTAGGTTAAATGTTAAACGCTTGGATGAAAGGATGTGATTCATTTTTGGGAATACAGGATACATTGAAAGCGTTGGCAGATCCTATAAGGCGTGAAATACTAAATCTTCTGAAAAACGGTCGATTGTCGGCAGGAGAGATCTGCGAACACTTTCCGGTGACGGGGGCTTCCATATCAAGGCATCTGTCGGTGTTAAAGGAGGCAGATCTGATCCGGGACAAACGGGAAGGAAAGTTTATTTATTATGAACTGAATGCTTCCGTGCTGGAAGAAATCATGTTATGGATCACAGATTTGAAAGGAGCATCGGATAATGAAGGAAATGATACAGAAAAATAAAGGCAGGCTGATCTGCTCGGCATTTGTTATGTGCATAGGAATGATATTGGGATATACCTGTGAGAACAGTCTGTGGGTAAACGGCACTTTTGCAGTGACTTATGTGGTAGCAATGGCAGTAACTTTTTACGACAACAGAAACAGGCAGCAGAGTGACAAGGTCATAAGAATGGTTACGTGGATCGTGCCGGGAATGACATTGCTCTATAACGGCATCGCCAGATGGATCGATATGGGTGTAACGAAAGAGAATCTGCTCATGGCAATTTTGTATGTCGGAATGGGATTGCTATTTGTTATTGTGGGCAATTATCTACCCAAGGTGAAACCGAACCGCACCATCGGCATCCGCGTCGTATGGACATTGCAGGATGAGGAGAACTGGAATGCCACGCACCGCTTCAGTGGAAAAATATGGGTGGCAGCAGGACTGTTGAGTATGAGCTGTGGACTGTTCAGTGACAGCATGGCTGCATTATTTTTGTTTATTGTCGCTATCACGGCAGCAGCTTTTGGCAGCATCCTGTATTCTTATCTCTATTATAGAAAGAAGTTGCGCACCGGAAAAGGGCTGGCAGTACACTACAACCATAAAGTGGTTGCGGTCTATGTCTTTATAATGCTCGCGTGTGTGCTATTTACGGTATGGACGTTATATACGGGAAAAATCGAGATCTGTTACGGAGAAAATGAATTTACTGTTCAGGCGGAGGGCTGGCAGGATTACACAGTGAAATATGACGCTATCGAAAGCATTGCTTACGAAGAGAATATGTTCCGGGATACGAATACAATCCGGACGAACGGTTTTGGCAACCTGAAATATTCCATGGGACATTTTCGCGATGAAATCCACGCAGATTACATCCGCTATACTCATAACGACTGTGATACTTATGTAGTCATGGAAGTAGAGGGGAGCACCGTTATTCTAAACGGTGCAGATGATGCGCAGACCCGGGAAATCTACAATAATATCAGAGAACGGATGGAAAAATAATATCTGTAAATAAATTTCCCAATTGCTTTTATATTTTTCAAAAATGGTATACACTAGACTTATGTAAGTTTTGTATAATGAGGATTTCTGGAAAGGGTGGTTACAGTATGCTGAAACAGTGGATCCCGGCGGCAAAGCCGGACAAAGAGGAACTGGACAAACGACTGGATGCAGCGCAGGAGGAGCTTTTAAGACTCCAGATGCAGATCAAGGAGCATAAGCTCCCGGTGCTGGTGCTGATCGAAGGCTGGGGTGCGGCAGGTAAGGGCAGTACCATCGGCGGAATTATTAAAAATATCGATCCCAGATTCTTCAAGGTGGCTTCCATGTCCGCACCGACGGAGGAAGAGAAGCGGAAGCCTTTCCTGTATCGGTACTTTGTAAAAATTCCGGAAGCCGGCAAGTTCGAGTTCCTGGATTCCGGCTGGATGGATGAGGTGACGAAGGGAAGACTTCGGGGCGAACTGTCGGATAAGCAGTATGCGGAGCGCATTGAGAGCATCAAACGCTTTGAAAGACAGCTGACGGACAACGGTTATCTGGTGCTGAAGCTCTTTTTCCAGATCGGGAAAAAGGAACAGAAAAAGCGCCTGGAGGAGCTGGAAGGCAACAAGGACACCGCATGGCGTGTGGGCGAGAACGACTGGTGGCAGAACAAGCATTATGACAAATGTGAGGAAGTCTACGACAAATACCTCACAGATACGAACGCTTCCGTAGCTCCCTGGTACATCATAGATTCCGGGGACAAAAAGTGGGCGGAATTGCAAGTGCTGGAGACATTATGCAGTGGTATCCATGTGGCCATGCAGAATGAGAGCCTTGCTGTGCCCATTTTGCAGAATGTATTCCCGCTGGTGAAGATGCCGAAGCTGTCCGAGGTGGAACTGGACAAGGAAATCTCCGAGGAAGAATACAAGAAAGAACTGCGTCATCTGCAGAAGAAGCTGAATGCCCTGCATTACCGCCTGTATCGGAAAAAGATCCCGGTAGTCATCGCCTACGAAGGCTGGGATGCCGCAGGCAAGGGCGGCAATATCAAGCGGATCGCGGGAGCACTGGATCCCAGAGGCTACGAGGTACACCCCATCGCCAGCCCGGAACCCCACGAGAAAGCGAGACATTATCTCTGGCGATTCTGGACGAGACTTCCTAAGACCGGACATATTGCCATCTTTGACCGTACCTGGTACGGCCGCGTCATGGTAGAACGGCTGGAAGGCTTCTGTAGTACCAACGACTGGCAACGGGCTTATAACGAGATCAACGAGTTCGAGAAGGAATTGTCCCAGTGGGGTGCGGTGATCATCAAGTTCTGGGTGCAGATCGACAAGGATACCCAACTGGAACGTTTCACAGAGCGGCAGAATACCCCGGAGAAGCAGTGGAAGATCACGGACGAAGACTGGCGTAACCGCGACAAATGGGACCAGTACGAAGACGCTGTGAACGAAATGCTCCAAAAGACCAGCACGGAATATGCTCCCTGGCACATTCTGGAATCCGTAGATAAAAAATATGCCAGAATCAAAGCATTGAAGATCGTGATTGAGGAATTGGAGAAGGCACTGGGGTAAGCGCACTGAAATAAGAATAGCTGTTTCGATATAAAAAATTGACAAAACCGTCTGATAAGGACGGTTTTTGTTGCGTTATAAATGTTTTTTGTTATAATGAGACATAGTTATTTTTGGAAATTGCAAAGATACAGAAAGATATTTGGAAACAGAAGAAATCGTCAGGTGTTACGGCACAATGAGAGGAGAAATCATGGGCGAGAACCGTAAGATATATGCAGCATTATTGGGAGCAGGAACCGTGGGAAGCGGTGTGTACAAGCTGGCAGGGATGCAGGAAGAGGATATCTGCCTGAAGACAGGAGCACATCTGGAGATTAAAAAGATTCTGGTGCGCAATCCCGGAAAGGTAAGAGAAGGAATCCCCCAGGAGTTGTTCACAGATAGCTGGCAGGAAATTCTGGAAGACCCCGAAATCCAGATCGTTATTGAAGTCATGGGTGGTATAGAACCGGCCAGAACTTATGTGGAAGAAGCCATGAAGGCCGGAAAGCAGGTGGTCACCGCCAACAAGGATCTGCTGGCGGAGTATGGGGATCCGCTGTTTGAGGTTGCCACGGAGAATAAATGTGACTTACAGTTCGAGGCAGCTGTAGCAGGAGCCATTCCCATTATCCGACCTTTGCGTCAGAGTCTGGCGGGAAGTCAATTGACGGAGATCATGGGAATCGTCAACGGTACGACAAACTATATTTTGACCAAAATGTCCGAGGAAGGTATGGGCTATCAGGAAGCTCTGGATATGGCTACGAGACTGGGCTATGCGGAAGCAGATCCCACAGCGGACGTGGAAGGCTATGATGCGGGACGCAAGATCGCCATTATGGCATCCATCGCTTTCAGCTCCCGCGTGACGTTCCATCAGGTTTATACGGAAGGCATCACGAAGATTACAGCAGAGGATATCCGGTATGCAAAAGAATTCGGCTATGTGATTAAACTGTTGGGTATTACAAAGCTTACAGGTAAAGGAATTGAAGTAAAAGTACATCCCACATTGATCCCGGACAGCCATCCTCTTGCCACGGTCAGAGATTCCTTCAATGCTGTATTTGTTCATGGTCAGGCTTGTGATGATGCCATGTTCATGGGACGGGGCGCCGGACAGATGCCTACCGCCAGTGCGGTACTGGGAGATGTCATTGATGTGATGCGTAATATTATCCATGGAAGCTGCGGCAAGATTGGCAGCGACAGCCATAAGAAACTTCCTGTACTGGATGTAGAGGATACGAAGAGCCGATTCTTCCTACGCTTACAGGTGGAGAATCGTGCCGGAGCCCTGGCAAATATCGCAGGAGTCCTTGGCAACAACGATGTCAGCATCGCCCAGATGGTACAGAAGCGCAGCCACGACGGCATTGCCGAGATCGTGGTCATCACCGATCTCGTAAAAGAGAGACATTTTAATGATGCCATCCGTATCATGGAGGGAATGTCCGTCGTGAGGGAAATCTCCGGCATTATCCGTGTGTACTAAAAGTATGGTAAATTGAGAGTTAAATGAATAGTTGTTTTAAAATCAACGCAGAAAGGGCTGCCCACCTCGGACTCGGATGCTAGCTACAACTGTGGATTTTCTAAAGGAAAGTGGCCAAGTGC
>OHAO01000683.1_pt1 | contig 24715 bp, 20 predicted proteins | sample 1577151 | NCBI WGS metagenome assembly OHAO01 (sample SAMEA3541585, study PRJEB24748) | human gut metagenome | biome: human gut; feature: human-associated habitat; material: faeces | place: China | collected 2012 | reverse complement strand
AGCATACGTTCATGGCAGCGCCAGAAAGCACGTACGACGGACGAACGAGTACCGGGAAGCCGACACGATCGATGAAGCGGTCGATGTCATCCATGCTTGTGAGGGCGCTCCACTCAGGCTGGTTGATGCCGTTGTTGGTGAGCATCTGCGAGAACTTCGCACGGTCCTCAGCGTTGTCGATGTCCTGAGCCTTTGTACCGAGGATAGGCACGTGCTGCTCGTCGAGGAGCACAGCGAGGTTGTTAGGAATCTGACCGCCGGTAGATACGATCACGCCGTTAGGCTGCTCGAGGTCGATGATATCCATAACACGCTCGAAGGTGAGCTCGTCGAAGTAGAGACGGTCGCACATATCGTAGTCGGTAGACACGGTCTCTGGGTTATAGTTGATCATAACCGAGCGGTAGCCCTCCTTGCGGATAGTGTTCAGAGCCTGAACACCACACCAGTCGAACTCTACAGAAGAACCGATGCGGTAAGCACCCGAACCGAGTACGATGATAGATCGATGGTCGTTCTCGAAGGTGATGTCGCTCTTGACGCCAGCGTATGTTACGTACAGATAGTTGGTCTGTGCAGGATACTCGGCAGCCAGTGTGTCAATCTGCTTAACAACCGGCAGGATGCCGTAGTTCTTACGACGGTTGCGCACGACGAGCGACGCCTTGCGCATCGACTTGAGCTCGTCCTCAAGACCTACGGCACGTGCAATCTGGAAGTCGGTGAAGCCGTATACCTTAGCCGTACGCAGGAGTTCCTTGTCGAGAGTGTTGATATTGCACTTCTTCATAGCCTCATCGATGTCGATGATGTGCTGGAGCTTCTCAAGGAACCACTTGTCGATCTTTGTAAGTTCGTGAATCTGGTCGACGGTATAGCCCTTGTGCATAGCCTTAGAGATGACAAACACGCGCTTGTCGGTCGGCTCGCGCAGAGCAGCGTCGATATCTTCAATCTCAAGCTCCTTGTTCTCAACGAAGCCGTGCATACCCTGACCGATCATGCGCAGACCCTTCTGTATAGCCTCCTCGAAGTTGCGACCGATAGCCATAACCTCGCCTACCGACTTCATTGAAGAGCCAAGCTCCTTGTCTACGCCGCGGAACTTAGAGAGGTCCCAACGCGGAATCTTGCAGACAACGTAGTCGAGTGCAGGCTCGAAGAATGCAGATGTGGTCTTTGTTACGGAGTTCTTCAACTCGAACAAGCCGTAGCCCATGCCGAGCTTAGCTGCAACAAAGGCGAGCGGATAGCCCGTAGCCTTAGAAGCGAGAGCAGAAGAACGGCTCAGACGAGCGTTCACCTCGATTACGCGATAGTCTTCCGACTGCGGGTCGAAGGCGTACTGCACGTTACACTCGCCGACGATGCCGATGTGGCGGATAATCTTGATAGCGAGAGCGCGCAGCTTGTGATATTCAGAGTTGGTGAGTGTCTGCGACGGAGCGATAACGATCGACTCGCCGGTGTGGATGCCGAGCGGGTCGAAGTTCTCCATGTTGCAGACTGTGATACAGTTGTCGTAGCGGTCGCGCACTACCTCGTACTCTATCTCCTTCCAGCCCTTGAGACTCTTCTCGACGAGCACCTGCGGAGAGAACGAGAATGCCTTCTCTGCGATTTTCACGAGTTCTTCCTCGTTGTCAGCAAAGCCAGAGCCGAGTCCGCCGAGAGCGTAAGCAGCACGGATGATGACCGGGTAGCCGAGTTCGGCAGCCGCCTTGCGTGCCTGCTCCATGTTCTCGCAAGCCTCGCTCTTGATAGTCTTAACGCCTATCTCGTCAAGCTTCTCAACGAAGAGCTCGCGGTCCTCGGTGTCGATGATAGCCTGCACCGGTGTACCGAGCACCTTCACGTTGTACTTGTCGAGGATGCCGTTGCGGTAGAGTTCAACGCCGCAGTTGAGCGCTGTCTGTCCGCCGAACGAGAGGAGAATGCCGTCAGGACGCTCCTTCTTTATCACTTCCTCTACGAAGTAAGGCTGAACGGGAAGGAAATATATCTGGTCGGCAACGCCTTCAGATGTCTGCACTGTTGCGATGTTCGGGTTGATGAGCACTGTCTCTATGCCCTCTTCGCGCAGAGCCTTAAGCGCCTGCGAACCAGAGTAGTCGAACTCGCCCGCTTCGCCAATCTTCAAGGCACCCGAACCAAGCAATAACACTTTCTTTATATTTTCGTCTTTCATTTATTCTGATGTTTAATGATTAATGTTTGATGTTTTATCTGGCTACAGCCCTAAAACACGAAACTTAAACATTCTGATTATTTCACTTTTCGTTCTACAACTCTTCAGTTAGTTCATAGCCTCTACGAACTTGTCGAACATAAACTCTGTGTCTACCGGACCAGAGCAAGCCTCCGGGTGGAACTGGCTTGAGAACCAAGGCTTCGACTTGTGGCGAATGCCCTCGTTCGATCCGTCGTTCATGTTTACGAAGAGCTCCTCCCAATCGGCGCCGAGCGTCTTTGCGTCTACGGCGTAGCCGTGGTTCTGCGATGTTACGAAGCACTTCTCTGTGCCAACCATGCGCACCGGCTGGTTGTGTGAGCGGTGACCGTACTTGAGTTTGTAGATATGAGCGCCTGCTGCCTTAGCGAGGAGCTGGTTGCCCATGCAGATGCCGCAGATAGGCTTGTCTGAGAGGCTCATCTGCTTCTGGATGATCTTCACGGCATCCTCGCACATATCTGGGTCGCCAGGACCGTTAGCGAGGAACAGACCGTCGAACTCCATGTCGGTATAGTCGTAGTTCCAAGGCACGCGGATAACCTCGCAGCCGCGGTTGATGAGACAGCGGATGATGTTAGCCTTCACGCCGCAGTCGACGAGCACCACCTTCTTCTCGGCGCCCTCGTTGTAGCGGATGATCTCCTTGCAGCTCACCTTGTCGACGAAATTAACTCCAGCATACTCGGCTGTAGGTATGTTCTCCGGCTCGTCGTCGAAGAGAATCTTACCCATCATTACGCCGTGCTCGCGCAGCACCTTAGTAAGCTCGCGTGTGTCGATGCCGGTGATGCCGGGCACGTGCTCACGCTTGAGCCACTCTGCAAGACTCTCTACGGCATTCCAGTGGCAGTACTGCTCGCTGTAGTCAGCCACGATGATAGCCGAAGCGTAGATTTTGTCACTCTCCATGAATGTAGGCAGACCGTTCTCTTCTACTGTGAACGGCGGTACACCATAGTTGCCAACCAACGGATAGGTCAGTGTCATAAGCTGTCCAGCGTACGAAGGGTCGGTGAGCGACTCTGGGTAGCCCATCATAGCAGTGTTGAAAACTACCTCGCCAGCCACCGGTGCTTCATAACCGAACGACTTTCCGTGGAACTTGGTTCCGTCTTCCAATACTAAAGTTACATTTCTCATACTTATATCTTCTCGAATTTTTATATTTCGTTGTTTGTTTTATCGCGCACATACGCCCTGAAAGCGCAAAAGTCAATTTTCTAATTATCCTTTTGCCCTTTCAGGGCGTGTTTGTTCATGGTTGTTGCAGCGTTCGCCTACTGCCGTATAACCACAAAACGTGTTTTCTACTTAGTTTCCCCTCATGCTACCAATGCTAAGCTGCTGCGTATGTAGCCGGGCACGGCGTCCTACTTCTGTCGGTCGATGTAGTTGACGAACGCCTGGTTGCAGAGCTTTGTTCCGCCGGGCGTGGGGTACTTGCCTGTGAAGTACCAGTCGCCGTGGTGGTTGGGTATAGCCTCGTGGAGTCCGTCTATCGACTGGAACACGAGTTCGACCGGTGTTTTCAGACCTTCCGGTCGGAGCATCTCAGCCACTTTCTGGTTTATCTCCTCGGTAGAGAATGGTTTGTATATGTCGCGCACGCAGTTGCGCATCATGTCCTTGGGCTTGAGCAGTTCGAGCTTGCACGCCTCGTAGACACGCTGCAGCAGGTCGTTCATGCCGCGCTCGCGGATAAGCTCGATAGTGGCGCGGAAGACGCAGAACTCCTCCAGACGCGGCATGTCGATACCGTAGTAGTCGGGGTAGCGTATCTGCGGAGCCGACGACACGACGACAATCTTCTTCGGGTGGAGGCGGTCGAGGATGCGCAGGATGCTCTCCTTGAGCGTCGTACCGCGCACGATTGAGTCGTCGATAACCACGAGGTTGTCCACGCCCGGCTCAATACATCCGTATGTTATGTCGTAGACGTGCGAGGCGAGGTCGTTGCGCGAGTTGCCTTCGGTGATGAAGGTGCGCAGCTTAATGTCCTTTATAGCCACCTTCTCGGAGCGCACGTACGTGTCGAGAATGGCGTGCAGCTCTGCGTCTGTCGGATCGTGGTCGAGCTGCTGTATCTGCTGCACCTTCTGTCGGTTTAGACACTTCTTGAAGCCCAAGAGCAGTCCGTAGTAAGCCACTTCGGCTGTGTTCGGTATGAACGAGAACACGGTGTGGCTGATGTCGCCACCAACGGCTTCGAGCACCTGCGGCACGAGCAGTTCGCCGAGCTGTTTGCGCTCGCGGTAGATGTCGCGGTCTGAACCACGGCTGAAGTATATGCGTTCGAACGAGCAAGCCGAGTCGCCGCGCTGTTCGAGTATGTGCTCCATGCGCACCTCTCCGCTACGGCTCACGAGCAGCGCGTTGCCGGGCTGCAGCTCCTTTATGTCTTCACATTCGAGGTCGAACGTAGTCTGCAGCACGGGGCGCTCGGACGCCACGGCTACGAACTCGTCGTTCTTATAGTAGAACGCCGGGCGAATGCCCCACGGGTCGCGCATAGAAAACATCTCGCCCGAGCCGGTGAGTCCGCACATCACGTATCCGCCGTCGAAGTTGGGCATTGTGGTGCGCAGCACGTTCGCCATGTCCATGTGGTTGTCTATATATCTGGTGATGTCCATGCCTTCGAGTCCGAGCTTCTTGGCGTCAACGAAGTTGCGTTCGGCTTCGCGGTCGAGGCGGTGTCCCATCAGTTCGAGCAGAGTATATCCGTCGCTGTAGATGCGCGGGAACATGCCCTGCGTGAGCATCTGCTGGAATATCTCGTCGATATTAGTCATATTGAAGTTGCCGCAGATGCAGAGGTTCTTAGCCTGCCAGTTGTTGCGGCGCAGGAAAGGATGGACGTATGCGAGTCCTTTCTTTCCGGTCGTGGAGTAGCGCAGGTGTCCCATGTAGAGTTGTCCGGCGAAGGGCAGATGGTTCTTTGCGAACTCGGCGTCGGCGAGCAGTTCGGGCGAGAGTCGGGCGTACTCTTTCTGTACGCGTCCGAATATCTCGGTGATGGCGTCCTTGCCTTCGGCGCGCTCGCGGAACATGTATTCCGTTCCGGGCATTCCATCGAACTTCACGCATGCCATTCCGGCACCTTCCTGTCCGCGGTTGTGCTGTTTCTCCATCATCAGATAGAGCTTGTTGAGTGCGAACATCCACGTGCCGTACTTCTCCTGATAGTATTCGAGCGGCTTGAGCAAGCGTATCATTGCCACGCCACATTCATGTTTCAACGGTTCCACGATGCCTCCTTTAAGTTAAATGTGTTTCAATTGAAGATTATTGTCGTAAGGGTAAAAATTAAGCGCCAAGACAAATAGCCCGACGCTTATATATATATATTATTTCAAAATACCGATAAGTAGACCTGTCAGCGACAGTCCTACGCTCAGGAACGACATCCACAAAGAGGTAGTAGCACTAACATAGGCATTGTTAGCTTCAACCTTGTTGGGCTCTACGTATATGTAATCGTTCTGCTGAACGTAATAGTAAGGAGAGTTGATGAGGTTGGCATCGTTCAGATTGAGACGATGAACCTCTTTCTTTCCGTCAACGCCCTCACGGATGAGGAGCACGTTGTCGCGCTTGCCGAAGATGGTGAGGTCGCCTGCCTGAGCGATGGCTTCCATGATGCTCATCTTCTCGTTGGTGACGGGAACCACGCCCGGCGACTTGACAGCGCCGGCAATAACCACTCTGTAGCTCGACAGACGCACTGTGACTACGGGGTTTTCGTTCTCAGAGAAATATGGCTTCACCTTATCAAAGATAAGCTTCTCACATTCGGAGTTGGTGAGTCCGACGACATGCAGCTTGCCGACAACGGGGAAGTTAATCTCGCCGTCGTTGTTGACGAGATACTGCTGCACGGTGCTGTTAACAGCGCCCGTGCTGCCACCGTTGGTGGTAGGCATATTGGCGAAGAGGTTGAACGGACGAGACGTCTCCTGGTCGGACGTTACGACGGCGATGGTGAGCAAGTCCTTAGGCATGATACGAGCATCGTACAAACCTTTTGAAGCGGCAAGGTTGATGGAGTCGACATTCTTGAAATAAGGAACCTTCCTCGCTGCAGCACAACCGCTGAGGAGAACCACTACTGTCGCTATAATTATCGGAAACAATAATTTCTTCATAACAATTATTCAGTCTTTTGTTTAAATATCGACTGCAAAAATACTACATATTTCTGACACTGACAAGTTTTTTGCTTATACATTTCACAGAATAATGCAACAAAGTACAATCGACCGCCCTACGCTACCTCATCGTCACCCGAACGGAATCCGATCGGACACCGAACGCAACCCGATTGGACGGCGGACGCAACCCGATCGGACACCGAACGCGACACGATGACACAAACCAAGGCTGGATACACCCCACTATTTGCTACAAACGCCATCACTTTGTAAAAAAAACATGGGAGAAGCAGGTGTATTGTCGCAAATTTTATTTAATTTTGTCGGATAATAACATGGCATGTGCTGAAACGTAGCGTGTTCCATCTTTCATTGCTCTTTTCTGCGGGTGTCATTAGCCTTAGAACATTATGAATAACAAACAAGCAAGCCCACGACTTAACAAGGTGTTATTGATATACACCGGTGGCACTATCGGCATGGGATGCAACCGCGAGACGGGTGCTCTTGAGCCGCTCAACTTCGACCACCTACTGTCGAACTTTCCCGAATTTGCACTTTTGCAGACGGACGTAGACACTTATCAGTTCACTCCTCCTATCGACTCATCGGACATGAGCCTGCGTCGATGGGCTCAGCTTGTACGCATCATAGCCGACAACTACGACAAATACGACGGATTCGTGGTGCTGCACGGCACCGACACTATGTCGTACACGGCCTCGGCGCTCTCGTTCATGCTCGAGAACCTCACGAAGCCGGTGATTCTGACTGGTTCGCAGCTGCCTATCGGACAGCTCCGCACCGACGGCAAGGAGAACCTGCTGACGAGTATCGAACTGGCGTCGGCGTTCGGCGAGGACGGACACCCGATGGTGCCGGAGGTGTGCATCTACTTCAGCGGCCGACTGCTGCGCGGCAACCGCAGTACGAAGGAGAGCGCCGACGGATTCAACGCCTTCAACTCGTTCAACTATCCGCACCTGTGCGAGGCGGGCGTGGAGTTCCACTTCAAGCCCTACTACATCTTGAAGCCCGACTACACGAAGCCGATGATTCCGCACATGGCGATGGACCCGAACGTGGTGGTGTTCTCGCTCTTCCCCGGTATTCAGGAGAACGTGGTGCGCCACATGTTCGACGCACCCGAGCTGCGCGGCATCGTGATGAGAAGTTTCGGCAGCGGCAACGCTCCGCAGAAGCCGTGGCTCATGCGTCTGCTGAAGGACGCTACGCAGCGCGGCGTGACGATTGTGAACATCAGCCAGTGCGTGGCTGGATTCGTGAAGATGGGTCGCTACGACACGGGCTTCCAGTTGCAGGATGCTGGCGTGGTGAGCGGCGGCGACAGCACCGTGGAGAGCGCCATCACGAAGCTCATGTTCCTGCAGGCTCACTACAAGGACCCGCGCGTGATACGCAACCTCATGGGCAGAAGCATCTGCGGCGAGATTACGAAATAGGAACGTAATGCGGGGGGTTAAGCATTTTTACACATTATATATATAGCGGTTTCAGCCAAATGTGCTAACTTTGCTGCGCAGAAACGGTTTTAAAAACAGAAATATTTTTGAAGGAGACACAAATGAAGAGAACAGAATTGAAGGCTTTGGTGATGATGGTCGTCGCTACGGTGTACGCTTTGGCTGCTTCGGCACAGATTCCGCAGGGCTACTACGACGCGCTGAAGGGAAAGAAGGGCGCCGAACTGAAGACCGCCGTCCACAACATAATCAAAGAGGCTACCGTGCTCAGCTACGGCAAGGGCAAGGCTGCCACATAGTGGGGCTTCTACCTCACAGATAACGACAACGGATACGTAATAGACCGCTACTCGCCGGAGAAGGTGGAGTTCGGAGCATGGGGCGAATCCTGCAGCTCGATGAATATCGAACACTCGTTCCCGAAGAGTTGGTGGGGAGGCGAACAGCGCCAGGCCTACAAAGACCTCTACAACCTCATGCCGAGCGACGCCAAGGCTAACTCTACGAAGAGCAACTACGGCATGGGCGTGGTGACAAAGGCGACGTACGACAACGGCGTGATAAAGGTGGGCACGGGCGATGCGCAGCACGGCGTATACGTAGTGAAGCAGGGTAAGAACATATTTAAGGTGATGCGCTAATGATAAACATCAATCATCTTGTACAACTGAAGGCGTTCGCACGCCAGGATGCCTTGCTGCTCGCACTGTTGTGGGCAGCAAGCTTCGCATGTATAATGCTGCTCAACGCGGGTTTCATCGGCAATATCTTAGCTCTGGCTACGCCGTTCCTCGTAGGCTACCGACTGAAGGCGTTCCGAACGGAGGCGCTCTTCGGCGTGATATCGTTCCGCCGCGCCTACGCCTACTCGCTCTATGTGTTCATCTACGCTTCGCTGGTGTTTGCACTGGTGCAGTACGCCTACTTCCAGTTCTTGGACAAGGGCGCGTTCGCCAATCTCATCACCACAACGATGAAGCAGCTGGCGCCTATCTACGAGCAGCAGGGCATATCGAAGGCGGAGATAAAGAACAGCATGGACGTAGTGACGATGATCACTCCGGTGCATTGGGCGTTCATGTTCATGATGCAGAATCTCGCCATCGGCGCTATTGTAAGTCTGCCGATTGCGCTTATCGGAAAAAGAAACAGATATTAGATATTAGATATCAAATCTCAACACCTCAACATAACAACATCATATCTCAACATCTCAACACCTCAACACAACACCATAAAATCATGGATATAACAGTAGTAGTTCCTTTATTCAACGAGGAGGAATCGCTCCCCGAACTCTACGCGTGGATAGAACGCGTGATGAAGGCAAATAACTTCACATACGAGGTGATCTTCGTAAACGACGGCTCCACCGACAACTCGTGGAACGTAATAGAGGGTCTCTCGCAAAAGTCGACGACAGTAAAAGGCATCAAGTTCCGCCGCAACTACGGCAAGAGTCCGGCGCTCTTCTGCGGTTTCAAAGAGGCGCAGGGCGACGTCGTAATCACTATGGACGCCGACTTGCAGGACTCGCCTGACGAGATACCGGCTCTCTACCACATGATTAAGGATGAGGGCTACGACCTCGTGAGCGGATACAAGCAGAACCGCAAGCAGGGCGACCCGCTCTCGAAGACTATACCTACGAAACTCTTCAACGCTACGGCACGTAAGGTGAGCGGCATTCATAATCTGCACGACTTCAACTGCGGACTGAAGGCTTACCGCAAGGATGTGGTGAAGAATATCGAGGTGTACGGCGAGATGCACCGATACATACCTTATCTGGCTAAGAACGCAGGCTTCGACAAGATAGGCGAAAAGCCGGTGCATCATCAGGCACGCAAGTTCGGCAAGTCGAAGTTCATGGGCTGGAACCGCTTCTTCAACGGCTATCTCGACCTTATCACGCTGTGGTTTCTCTCAAGTTTCGGCAGAAAGCCTATGCACGTGTTCGGTTTCCTCGGCACGCTGATGTTCTTCCTCGGCTTCCTCTCGGTGGTAGCACTGGGCGCAGACAAGCTCTGGTGCCTGGCTCACGGCATTCCGCAGCGACTCATCACCGACTCGCCTTACTTCTTCATCGCACTCACCGTGATGATGATTGGCACACAGTTCTTCCTCGCCGGATTCATCGGCGACCTTGTGAGCCGCTCGTCGCAGAACCGCAACGACTATCAGATTGAGAAGAAGCTGCGCTGCGAGCAATAAACAAACTTTCAGACAAAATGCGAACAACAACAATAACGACAGCCATCGCTATGGTGGCGCTGTTCGTGCTGGCTGCGTGCTCGTCTATCGACTGTCCGCTGAACAACCGCGTGTATGCCACGTTCAGACTCGACGCCGGCATGAAGACGATGGAGGACACGCTGACAGTGGCTGTGCCGCGCGCTGCCGACTACAAGGACGACGACACCGTGATAATCAACCGACTCGCTGACTTCGACAGCATCGCGCTGCCGATGAGCTATCAGCGTGCGGTGGATGTGTATGTCTTCGGCATAAAGCAGAAGGACAGCGACGTGAGCACAACGGACACGGTGTGGGTGACGAAGGAGAACAACCCGCACTTCGAGTCGGTCGACTGCAACCCGCAGTTCTTCCACACCATCACGGACGTGAAGTTCACCACGGAGGCGATTGAAAACATAACGATAAACTATAATAAGGTAACATACAATGACGGTAAAGCGCACTTCCTCATTCGTTTCAAGGGTCATAACAATTAGCCTGTTGCTGATTGCGGTGACGACGGCGACGGCGCAGAGCAGAAAGGATGCTACGGCGGATAAAAAGCTGACGGCACAGAAGGACACGGTGGCGTTCTTCCGCGGCGTGGCGGTGTCGGCTGACGTGGTGGGACTGGCGCAACTGGCGTTCAGCGACTACGGACAGTACGAGGCGGCGCTGCGCATCAACCTCAAGGACCGCTACTTTCCGGTGTTCGAGCTGGGATATGGCACGGCAGACTCTGACAACCCGACGACAAATCTTAAGTACAAGACGTCGGCGCCATACTGGCGTGTGGGTATGGACTTCAACATAGCGAAGAACAAACACGACGCTTACCGCGTGTATGCCGGCGCACGCTATGCCATGACTTACTATAAGTTCGACGTCGTGGGCAACGGACTGAAAGACCCGGTATGGGGCGACGACGTAGACTACAACGTGAAGGGAATGAAGGCCTACTATCATTGGATGGAGGCTGTGTTCGGCGTGGACGCGAAGATAGCTGGTCCGCTTCGGCTGGGCTGGTCGGTGCGCTATCGCAGACGTATCACTCACGACGACGGCAACATCGGAAAGACTTGGTATGTGCCGGGCTACGGCAAGCAAGGTGGCAGTCGACTGGGCGGCACTTTCAACATAATCTTTGAGATTTAGTATATGACAAACAAAAAACTTTTGTGGCGATTGCCATTACTCGTGTTCCTCATTATCGGAACAATATATATTGTAAGACAACAGCGTAGCATGCCTTATCAGCACGATGAGGGACAGATATTCGGCACGTTCTATCACATCACTTATCAGAACGACTCTTCTATTCAGACAGACATTCTCGCAGAACTGCAGAAGGTGGACAACGCTTTGTCGATGTTCAACAAGGAGTCGATCATCTCGCACATCAATCGCGGCGAGAACGTGGAAACGAACGAGATGTTCGAGAGTGTGTTTAATCTGGCTGAGAAAATCTCCGACAACACCAACGGAGCGTTCGACATAACGGTGGCACCGCTTGTGAACGCATGGGGATTCGGCTTCAAGACGGGCAATCCGCCAACAAAGCAGACGGTAGACTCGCTGCGTGCTATCGTGGGTTACAAGAAGGTGAAGCTCGTGAACCATCGCATCACGAAGTCTGATGCACGCATAATGCTCGACTGCAGCGCTATTGCTAAGGGCTACGGCTGCGATGTGGTGGCGCGTCTGCTCGAAAAGCGCGGCATAAAGAACTATATGGTGGAGATTGGCGGCGAGGTGGTTACGCACGGCATCAGCGAAAAGCGTCTGCCGTGGAAGATTGGCGTGACGAAGCCGTCGGACGACTCACTGAACGTGAACAACGAACTGCAGACCGTGCTCAACGTGAAGGATCGCGCAATGGCGACAAGCGGCAACTACCGCAACTTCTACTATCGTGGCGGCAAGAAATATGCACACACTATCGACCCTGCTACGGGCTATCCCGTGCAGCACAGCATTCTCTCGGCAACGGTGCTCGCAAAGCGCTGCGCGGAAGCCGACGCTTATGCTACGGCGTTCATGGTGATGGGCATGGAGAAAGCAAAGAAGGTGCTCGAAAAGCATCCAGAACTGATGGCTTATCTCATCTACAGCGACGACAGGGGCAACCTGCAGGTATGGTATTCGCCGTCTATGGAGGACAAGATTCAGAAATAGGAGGCTACGGCTTTCTTGCCGTAGCCATTGAATTCTGATAATTCAAAATTCAATAATTCCTAATTGCAGCGCATTGCGCTGCAATAATTCAAAACTCAAAATTCAAAACTCAAAATTCCCCATGCTGAATCTCTACGACAAGCTTCGCGAGATACCATTGTTCCAGGGTCTCACAAGCGACAACCTCATGCAGATTATAGGTCAGACGAAGTTCAGCTTTAAGAAATTCGGCAAGAACGATATAATAAAAAAGGAGGGAGAGAAATGTGATAACGTCGCCATTCTATTGAGTGGCGACGTAAAGACTATCGCTTACGCCGACGACCACGGCTACTCGATAGAGGAATATATAAAGGCTCCGTACATCATTCAGTTGGAGCATTTCATGGGCCTTTCGCCGCATTATACACGCACGTTTACGTCCATTGGCGAAAGCAACACGGTGGAGATCGGACAGAGCGACCTTATGCACATCTCCGACGAATTTATCATTTTCCGTATCAATCTTCTTAACATCGTCTCCGCAATAGCACAGAAAGCGGAGAGCAAACTATGGCGTCCGATGCCGGCTGACACAAGGAGTCGCATCGTGTTCTTCCTGAAGTCGCACTGCCTCTACCCTACCGGCGCAAAGGTGTTGCGCATAAAGATGACGCGACTTGCACAAGAACTCGGCATTAGTCGCCTCAACGTATCGGAAGCGCTCAACGCCATGCAAGCCGACGGACTGCTGCACTTCAGCAGAGGAATAATTAGTGTGCCGCTAATTGAAAAGTTGAAATAAAAAAAATGCCCAACGGCATCTCGCAGTAGGACATTTAAACCTTTATAACCAATATTTAATTGTACAAGAACCTTAATACTTCTTATTAATTCAATAGGTTCAACTGTTGCTGTTGCAAACACATTCTGCTTTGCTTGAACATTGCAATATGAACGACTCAGCGTTATAATCAGAACGATTAAGCTTCACAACTTGCATTTGCAACCGCAAACATTACTCAGCCTTCGGCTCAGCTTCAGCCTTTGGCTCAGCAGCCTTAGCCTTCTTTGCAGCAGGCTTCTTTGCTGTCTTTGCAGCCTTCGGAGCAGCCTCAGCCTTCGGAGCCTTTGTCTTCTCGAGCTTAGCACGGAGTTTTTCTTCAGCAGCCTCAATCTTCTCTATCTTGGTCTGCAGACGGATAATCTCCTTGTTCTTCATCTCGATTTCCTCGTCCTGATTCTTGATAGTGGTGAGGAGCGAAGCAAGCTCGTCGTTATCAACAGACTCAGGATAGAGCGAGTTAACGCGAGCGATGAAGTCGCCGAGGATGTTCATATAGTTGGTGAATGCGTCGAACGGCGAAGCATAGATGCCACGGTCTATGCCTACCTGCGACGGCTTTGTAGTCATCTGACGGAAGTTGTTAGAAGCCTGAAGATAGTCCCAGTCCTGGTTGATGCGCGGATCGTCGGCGATGCGCACACGGTCGGCTACGCTATAGAGCTTGTTGAAAGCCTCGCGCTGCATCGGGTTGCCGAGCCAAGAGCTAACATCGCGCTCCTCGTCGGTCCAAGAGAGTGTGTCGGGCACATCGAGAGCGCCTACGCTTGCCATTGTCTCGCAGATCTCGCTCGGTGTAGAGAATGAGATGCCGCGCTGCTTAGCACATTCGGGCAGAGCCTTGAGGAAGTCGAGAATGTTGCTCGACAACGGCTGAGCCACGCCAAGAGCAGAAAGCTCCATGAAGATGTTCACTACATGCTCCTCGCCAGGGAAGTTGGCGATGCGGTCTACGTAGTTGTCAGCGAAGAGCGGATAGCCCTCCCAGTAGACATTGCTGAAGCGAAGTGAGATATCGTCGCTGAGATTAACGTCGCGAAGCAAGAGCTTGAGGTTGGGAGCGAGCGCGCAGTTGTAAACATAGTGCGGCGACTTCCAGCCGAGGACGTGGCGTGCGCCTTCGGTAAGCATACCCTTGAAACCCATCTGAGCAGCCTGAGCACCGATCTCGTCGTTGTAGATAAGCGAAGAGTTGCGCAGAACCTGAGGCTCCTTGCCGAAGTATTCCTTCATCTTCTGGCACTGGCGCTTCACTTCCTTAGCGAAGCTCTCCTCGTTAGCGAGTGATGCAAGACCGTGGGAGTAAGGCTCAGCGAGGAACTCTACGCAACCGGTCTGGTTGAGTTCCTGCAACTTATCGAGCACCTGCGGAGCGTGAATCTCCAACTGCTCCATGCCTACGCCAGAGAGAGAGAAAGCCACCTTGAAGAAGCCCGGATGCTCCTTCAACATTTCGCCCAAAGCCTCGAGAGCCGGCATATACGAGCGGTTAGCCACATCAGTGATGAGACGCTCGTCCTCGTAGTCGTCATAGTAATAGTGGTCTGTGCCGATATCAAAGAAACGATAGCGCTTCAGCTGTATGTTCTGATGTATCTCGAAATATAAACAAATCGTTTTCATTATTGTTTGTTTTAAGATTATTGAATAGTAAGTTACTCGGTTTGGCTTTTTGCTTTAAGTTTAAATGTCGCCAGCGAGAACGCGCTCGTACAGATTCTTGATACGTGCGCCAACCTTCTCCCATGTGATCTGGTCGACCTCGCGCTTTCCTTCCTCCTTGAGGTAGTTGAAGAGCGACTCGTTGCTACATATAGAGTAGATAGCGTCGGCAAGTGCGTGTATATCCCAGTAGTCAACCTTGATACAGTTGTCGAGGATTTCGGCGCAACCCGACTGTTTAGAGATAATCGTCGGCGTGCCGCATTGCATTGCCTCAAGCGGCGAGATACCGAACGGTTCAGAAACTGACGGCATGACGTAAACGTCCGAGTCTTTCAGACACTCGTACACTTGCTTTCCGCGCATGAAGCCTGGGAAGTGGAAGCGGTCGGCGATGCCACGCTCAGCTGCAAGATAAATCATTGCGTCCATCATATCGCCGCTGCCTGCCATGCAGAAACGCACGTTGCGTGTGCGCTGCAGCACCATGTTGGCAGCTTCTACGAAGTACTCCGGACCCTTCTGCATTGTGATACGTCCGAGGAAGGTTACGACCTTCTCCTTACCCGTGTGGTCGGGACGCGGGATGTCCTGCAGTTCCTGACGCAGCGGATAAACGGCGTTGTGCATTGTGAAGCACTTGCGCGGATCCTGATGATACTGATGGATAACGGTCTGACGTGTAAGCTCCGACACGCACATGATGCAGTCGGCGTTGTCCATACCGTCCTTCTCGATGGCGTAAACCGTAGGGTTCACCTTGCCGCGCGAGCGGTCGAAGTCGGTAGCGTGAACGTGTATGCAGAGCGGCTTGCCACTTACGTGCTTGGCGTTGATGCCGGCTGGATAGGTGAGCCAGTCGTGAGCATGAATGATGTCGAAGTCCTCTGTGCGAGCCACTACGCCAGCGATGATTGAGTAGTTGTTTATCTCCTCGTGCAGGTTAGACGGGTAGCCGCCGGCGAACTCCATGCAGCCAAGGTCGTTGACGTGCATATAGTTGAAGTCGGCATAGATATGGTCGCGCAGACGATAGTAATACTCTGGGTCCATGATGTTGCCCACGCGTTCCTTTACGTAGTCGAAGTTGACGTCGCGCCAAGCGATAGGCACGCAGTTCATAGCCACGATGCGGCAGGCGCTGCGGTCCTCGTCGCCGAACGGATGCGGCAGACAGAGCACGGTCTCGACATCGCCCTGTGCGTGCAGACCCTGAGAAATTCCGAAGTTAGCGGTAGCGAGTCCACCAAATACGTGAGGAGGATACTCCCATCCGAACATTAATACTTTCATATATACTTATCCTCCTATTTTAATATTTATATTTTTCCAAGAGTTCGAGAGTGCGCAGGATCTCGGCTACGTTCATAGCGAACGAGATGGCGCCACGTCCGTGGAATGGTGGGTTGCCGTCGAAGAGTTCGGGGATTGTGCCGATGCAGTGGCTCACCATCTCGTCCTCGTAGCCTACCATCTGACGCTCGATGAACGACAGGCGTGTGCGCTTGTAAATCTTGAGGCATGCCTCCATGTAGAAGCCGCCGAGCCAAGGCCAAGCTGTGCCCTGATGGTAAGCGTAGTCGCGCTGTGTCTGCGGACCGACGTACATCGGGTTGTAGCCGCCGCTCTTCGGCGAGAGCGAGCGCAGACCCTTCGGTGTGAGGAGTTCGCGTGTGCAGACGTCGAGCACCGCCTTCTGCTGGGCTGGTGTGAGCGGTGAGTAGTCGAGCGCAACGGCGAATATCATGTTCGGACGTACGCTCCAGTCGGGGTTGTCCTTAGGCTCTACGTAGTCGAAGAGGTAGCCGTACTCGTTGACGAAGGTCTCTACGAACGACTTGCCGCAGAGTGTAGCCATCTGCTCGAAGTCGGAAGCCTCTGTGGCGTCGCCGAAGTCGGCAGCCATAGATGCGCAGAACTTGAGGGCGTTGTACCAGAGGGCGTTAAACTCGACGATGTAGCCTGTGCGCGGTACGACGGGGCGTCCGCCGGCTGTAGAGTTCATCCATGTTACTGCCTTCTCCTTGCCTTCCGAGTAGAGAAGTCCGTTCTCGCAGAGCTTCAGGTTCGGGTGGCGGTTGTCCTTGATATAATGCAACACGTCGTAGAGCAGCTTGCCGTACTTGCGGTTGCACTTCTCGCGACCAGAATGTTTTGCATACTGCTGCACAGCCCATACGCACCAGAGCAGAACATCGGGCTGGTCGATCTCATAGATCTTCGCTGTGAGCGGCTTGCCTGCCATGAACTCGTAGAGTGCGCGCATGGCTGTCTCCATTACGAGCTCGAAGTAGTCTTCCTCCTCGATAGAGAGCGTAAGACCAGGCAGAGAGATGAATGTGTCGCGTGCGCGGCACTTGAACCACGGATAGCCGGCGAGGATGTATCGCTCGTCTTTCTTTGTGCGGTTGTGGAACTGGTGTGCTGCGTTGACGAGGCAGTGGAAGAAGTTGTCGCGCGGTGAGCGCTCGTCTACTTCCTCCTGGAAGAGCTTCTTCAGTCCGGTTGTCTTGCAGGCTGATGTAGAAGCCGAGAACACGATGCTCTCACCCTTCTTGATGTCCATCTCGAAGTAGCCAGGTACGTAGAGGTCTTCGTTAGAAGCGTAGCCGCGCTCCTGCTCCTTCGGGTATTCTACGTCGCGATACCAGTCGGGCTGGAACACGAACTCCACTTTCTTGCTGAACTGCATGTAAAGGTCGGGGTAGCCGGCGTACATGCAGGTCTTGATGCCGTTTGTAACTTCTGCATACTCGCGTGAAGCTACGGTATTCTCGTGCGTAAACTGGCGTACGCTGCGGAAAGCAAGGAACGGACGGAAGCGCAGTGTCGTTGCAGAATGTGCATCAACAAGGGTATAACGGATAAGGATGCGGTCTTCATAGTGCTGGAACACCACCTCTTTTTTCAGAAGCACACCGCCTACGCGGTAGAGTGTTGTGGGCACTGTGTCACAATCGAACTCTCGGATATATTTGTGACCTTTCGGACTGTAATTATTGCCCTGATACTTGTGCAAACCAAGGTTGAACTCGGCGCCGTGCTGAATAACGGTGGGGTCGAGCGAAGAGAGGAGCACATGGTTCTCGTCGTCGAGTTCCGGTACGGGCACGACGAGCAAGCCATGATACTTGCGCGTATTACAATCTACAATCGTAGAGCAAGAATATGCTCCCGAACGATTAGTACGCAACAACTCGCGTGGCAACGACTCTTCGAGGTTTGTCATCAGAGCTTTTTCGAATCTCAAATAACTCATAGATTTATGATTAAGGTTCATTATTAGTTAGCTGTAAGAAGTGTAGTAGTCTTTAAATAGGCGTTGCTACCTTACGAAATCAAAGGTAGTAAAAATATATTTATGCGCAAAATAAAATATTAACTATTTAAAAAAAAATCCTCATATTTCGCACAAAACATTGCAAAATATGAGGATTTATCATGGAAAACGTTTGCTTTACTCGGGTATGAGAAAGTTTATCACTTCCTGCTCCACGCTCACGCTGAACGGTCCGACGGGCGTCTTCATGAGTCGTCCGTCGATGCCTACGAGCGCCTTGTTCGCCTCGATCACTTCCACCTTGCGTGTGCGGAACGGGTGAACGCTGCGGTGGTTGAGGAACTTGCCGCGCACGAAGAGGTAGAAGCCTTCGATGAGCTGCGTCATGCCGGGATGGTAGACCACGCTCACGTCGAGCAGTCCGTTATACGGCACGGCGTTCGGTGTCTGTCCGTAGCCTGTAGCGTTGCCGATGCATACGGTCATCACGTTGCGCTCCACGGTGTCGGAGTTTATCTTCAGGTGCATGCGGTACTCGAGTCGCTGGAAAATCATGAGCACGAACGAGCAGAGGAACGAGAGCGTGCGCGAACCGAAGAAGTGGCGTGTCTGTCGGCGCAGGTTCATGATGGCAGCAATCAGTCCGATGTTGATGCAGTTGAGGAAGTAGCGGCGGCACGCCTCGCCGTGCTTGTTGGTGTAGCGTATGCAGCCGAGGTCAATCTTGCGCACGCGACGCTGCTTGAGCCACTTGATGGTCTGCTCGTAGTCGCTCTCGCGGAATCCCCAGAAATGGGCGAAGTCGTTCATGAGTCCGTTGGGTATCACGCCGAGCGCAATGGTCTCGCGTATGCTTCGCTCGGTGAGCATGAGGCAGTTGACGGCGTCGTTAAGCGCCGAGTCGCCGCCGACGATGACAATAGTCTTGTATCCGCTATTGATCATCATCTTCACCAAGCGCTCCACGCTTGCCGAGTTTTCGCTCTGCAAGTAGTCGTACTCGATGCCGTTCGCCTTCAGGCATCGCTCAATCTTCTCCCAGCGTTTGCCGGAGTTGAACGTCTCGTGTTTCGGGCAGTAGAGTATGCCCCAACGGTTGTCGTTAATCATATAGTAAGCCTTTTTTAGCGGCGGTATGTCCGCCACGATGTCACATTCTTTTCTCTCTCTCGCTATGCGTCCTGCATCAGCTTGCATATTGCTTCTACCTTCTCCTCCATGGGCAGCTTGGCGTCAACCCAGTGGATGGTATATCCGCGTCGCTCCATGCCGCGGAACCACGTCATCTGTCGCTTGGCGAACTGGTGGATGGCTATCTCCAGCTGTCGGAACATCTCGTCGAAGCTGAGGCGGCCTACGACGTATTCGGTAATGAACTTGTACTCAAGACCGTAGTATATAAGGTCTTCGGGGTCGATGCCCTCCCCTATCAACGAGCGTATCTCGTCAGCCATGCCCTCGTCGAGGCGCGCCTTGAGTCGGCGTGTTATCTTCTCGCGGCGCAGGTCGCGGTCGATGTTTATGCCCACGATGAGCGAGTCGACTGGCGGCAGCTGTCGTTCGGGTGTGGGGTTTTCCAGATTGTATGTCTCTATCTCGATGGCGCGTATGGCGCGCTGGGCGGTGTCGACGTCGGTCTGATTGTGCATGTTCGACCCGCTACGGCGCTTCAGTTCTACGAGCATTTCGGTGAGTTCGGCAAGCGACTTTCCGGCGAGAGCGTCGCGCAACGGCTGATTCTGCGGCACGGGCGAGAGCTGATAGCCGCCCAGCACAGCTTCGATGTACAGACCGGTGCCGCCACAGAGTATGGGCAGCTTGCCTCGGCTACGGATGTCGTCGTATGCCACGTGGAAGTCCTGCTGATACTGGAACAGATTGTACTTTGTGCCTGGCTCGGCTATGTCGATAAGATGATACGGAATCGGCTGGCCGTCAACTACATAGTCTGCCAAGTCCTTGCCCGTTCCGATGTCCATGCGGCGGTACACCTGGCGCGAGTCGGCGCTGATTATCTCGCCGCCGGTGCGCAATGCGAGTGCTGCCGCCACAGCGGTCTTTCCGCTTGCGGTGGGTCCGAGTATGGTTATCATTCTTTTGTTCTGCATGTCGTCAATAGCTTTGCTGCACGTGTTTTTAATAATGTTGTTTCGGGTTCTGAAAGCAATTTGTTCGGTTTAGCAAACCGATTGCTTTGCCTCTGATAGCACATAGCTACGGTTTCAAAATACAAACTTACAAAAAATTTCTCATACGCCGCACAATTGTGCAGAAAATTGTTTGTAATGCTACACGATTACCGCGAAGTGGTAACACGATTACACCTATTCTGTAACACCGTTACCGCGTATAGGTTACATCGTTACCGCGCAACGGTAACGCCGTCAGCACACAACGGTAGCGTTGTTAGAAACCCATAAATGAGGTTTCAGGAGGGGTATTGATACAAAAAAGCCTGGCATTTTACAATGCCAGGCTTATATATGTTGTCGTAAACCGAGTCAACGAATTACTTCAACTCAGCGAGGTACTTGATAGTACGAACCATCTGAGAAGTATAAGAGTTCTCATTGTCGTACCAAGAAACTACCTGTACCTGATATGTATCCTCGTCGATCTTGCTAACCATTGTCTGAGTAGCATCGAAGAGTGAACCGAAACGCATACCGATGATATCAGAAGAAACGATCTGCTCATCGTTGTAACCGAAGCTCTCGTTAGAAGCAGCCTTCATAGCAGCGTTGATACCCTCTACAGTTACGTCCTTACCCTTAACAACAGCAACGAGGATAGTTGTAGAACCTGTTGGAGTCGGAACACGCTGTGCAGAACCAATCAACTTACCATTCAACTCAGGGATAACCAAACCGATAGCCTTAGCAGCACCAGTAGAGTTAGGAACGATGTTCTGAGCACCTGCACGTGAACGACGGAGGTCGCCCTTGCGCTGAGGACCGTCGAGAATCATCTGGTCACCTGTGTAAGCGTGGATAGTAGACATGATACCTGACTGGATAGCTGCATACTTGTTCAAAGCGTAAGCCATAGGAGCCAAGCAGTTAGTTGTACAAGAAGCTGCAGAAATAACTGTGTCGGCTGGAGTCAAAGTCTTGTGGTTTGTGTTGTAAACGATAGTTGGGAGATCGTTACCAGCAGGAGCAGAGATAACAACCTTCTTAGCACCTGCTGCGATGTGAGCAGAAGCCTTCTCCTTTGATGTGTAGAAACCTGTGCACTCGAGTACTACGTCAACACCAAGCTCGCCCCAAGGAAGCTCAGCAGCGTTTGGCTTAGCATAGATAGTGATTTCCTTACCATCAACGATGATAGAGTTGTCTGTTGCCTCTACAGTGTGCTTGCCCTCACCGTACTTGCCAGCGAAGCCACCCTGAGCTGTATCATACTTAAGAAGGTGAGCCAACATTTTTGGAGATGTAAGGTCGTTGATAGCAACTACCTCATAACCCTCTGCCTCAAACATCTGACGGAAAGCCAGACGACCGATACGGCCGAAGCCGTTAATAGCAACTTTTGTCATTTTTTTAATATTTTAATTAATGGTTGAAAATAAATCTTACTTTCAAGCTCCACAGTACTTGCCAATGAGCTGAAACATTCAAAAAGCAATACTTTTGAGCATTTTTTTCTTTATCGAGCGCAAAGTTAATAATTATTTTCTAATTTTGCAGCCAATAGAGGTATTAAAATATTTAAAAAATCGCTATATAATTTCACTGGGCTATATACATTATATATAATAAGCGCAGTTTGCTATATACACTTTGCAAAATAAGATAGTTAGAAACAAGAAACATACAATCGGACATTAGGAATTAAACAATTAACAAACAGAAACTATGGGAAAAATGCTAAATGAGTTCAAGGCGTTCGCCGTAAAGGGCAACGCTGTCGACATGGCTGTCGGTGTGATTATCGGCGGCGCGTTCGGAAAAATAGTTAGCTCTATCGTGAACGATATCATCATGCCGCCTATCGGATGGCTCATCGGCGGCGTCAACTTCAGCGACCTGAAGTTCGAGTTGCCTGCCGTAGACCTCGGCATGGAGACAATGAAGCCGGCTACCATCAACTATGGTGCGTTCATTCAGACTATCATCGACTTCACTATCATCGCTTTCTGCGTGTTCCTCCTCGTGAAGGGCATCAACAAGCTGGCTAACCTCAAGAAGAAGGAGGAGGAGACCAAGCCTGCACCTGCGCCCGAGGAGCCGAAGCCTACAAAGGAGGAGTTGCTGCTCACAGAGATTCGCGACTTGCTGAAGAAGAATTGATTAATTATTAATTTTTAATTATTAATTCGTGATTCGTGATTTAAAATTACACCCTAACAATTAATAATTAATAATTACGAATTACTAATTAAAAAAAAGCGCTGGCGAAACAATCTTCGTCAGCGCTTTTTGCTTTTATATGATGCGTTTTGTGTTGGTCAAATCTGGTTTACGTTTCTGTTCACGTTGCAAATTTACTAATATTTTTTGCAACACGCAACTCCCATTTTACCGATTATGGAACATAACGCATCATTCTTGGCTTAAGTGTAGCAAATTTGTGCTTAACCTGCTAAAACTTTTACTTCGTTATCATTATCTTGCGTGTGACGGTTTCGCCGGCTACTACGGCTTTCACTACATATACGCCAGCGGTCAAGCCGTTGAGCGATACGGTGTTGCCTTCTGCCTTTGCTACAACAGCGCCTGCTGCCGACACAAGTTCTACCGACGTCACGCCCTCGTCAGTTACGGTGAGCTCGTTCTCGCCCTGACGCATCTCGATGCGTCCTATGGTGTTCTCGTCGATACCTGCAACGGCGATAGCCGGTTCCTTCGGCGTAACATCATAGCAGTCGATGGCAAGACGGTATGTAGATCCATTCTCGATGATGATAGGCATCGTGAGTTCCACCTCGTTCCACTTACCTACGGTGTAGTCGTCTACCTCGGTCTCGCTTATCAGCTCGTCGTTCTTGTAGACATCCACTGTGTATGTAGCGTCTGTGAGCGGATAGAAGCGTGCCTTCTTGATGGCGTATCCGGTGCGACCGCGGAATGTCTTCGACGGATAGAGCGCACCTACCATGATGTTATAGTTGTTGTCAGCGAGAGCTGTCACGCCCTGCGTTGATGCAGAACCCGTGCAATACTGCACCTGAACCACGTCGCGGTCAACCGGTGCTGCCCAATCAGCCTTCACAGCCGAAGCGCTTACCGGCGCTACTGCCACGCCCTTCACAGCCTGAAGCTGGCTGTCGTCAGGAACAACCGCAAGCTGAGCTACGGCCGGCTCCGACTCCGATCCGTTGGCATACACGGCGCTCACGCCCAGTGCATGGTCGCCCTTGTCGAGAGAAGGTACGGTGAAGTTCTTTGTAGCAGACGAACCTACCTTCTTGCCGTCTACATATATATTATAGCCCGTCACGTTGTCCTTTGCAAGGTCGGCACCTTCCGGCGCCACGATAGCGTCGATAGCCCACGAAGCGGCGTAGAGATAGTTGCTCTCCTCCATAAGGTTGCCCATCGAGTATAAGTCGGGCTCGGTTGTAAGGCGGAGCAGGTCGGAAGAGCCCTTCACGGCACGACCGAAGTCGAGCGCTGTGATGCGCTGCAAAGCCTCTGTAACCTTCACCTCAACCGACACGAGCAGTTCGCCTGAAGGCAGATTCTGCGGAGTGTCGAGCTTAACGACGTTGCGCTCGCCGTAGTTCAGCTTCTGCGTAACGGGCTGTGTGTAGGACTTCTGCAACTTACCGTCTGTGCTGCGTGTGTAGAGGTTGATAGTCCAGCCGCCCTGAGCCTCCATCGGGTAAAAACCTACGGATGTGAGCTTCTGTCCCTTGTATGCGCTGAGCATAACTGCGTCGAAAGCGATGGCTGTCTCGTAGCTCTCGCCGTCGAACGACAGACCGAATGTCTCGAGGTTGGCGTTGTCGGGGTTGAAGTATGTGAGCGCTCCGAAGTTTGTTGACGGATTGTTCCACTCCATGTATGCTGCGCTGTAGCCATGCTGCTGTGCGAAGAGGTTTGTAGGCGTAGAAAGTTTCTGATTCTCCACCTTGACAGTAGCTGTCTCGCTATCAGCCGACTCAACGTCGCCGTACACTGCCGTAACCTCATACTCGTGTTCGCCTACCGACACACCAGCATCTACGAATCCTTCAGCGGTAACAACATCGCTGCTCACCTTGTTGCCGTCGCGATACACCTTGTATCCGGTTATGCCGGTGGCTGCAACGTTCGGCTTCCACGTAATCTTCACCGTTTTGAGACCTGACAACTGCTGAGCCTTAATGCTCACCGGAGGCATAGCCGAGAACATCGGACTACCGAACTTCACGATCATCGACTGCGGCGAAATGGCATAGTTGCCGTCCGAATCCTTGTTGTCGTTGTAGAAGAGGAAGCCCATGATGTGATCGTCTACCGACACGGATGTGGCGCGAGTCACGTTGTAAAGGGTTTCGCCTTCCGAATCCTTCGGCGAGTCCGGATTGACGAAAACATGATAGTCGGCGAGGTTCACGCCTTTTTCCTTCAGATACTTGTATGCAAAGGTGCCCTTTCCGTTCTGATAACCTGAGTTCGGGATAAGCAACTGTCGTTTTTCTTGCTATGCCAGATTTCCGATAGGTGCATATTACATTTGCCC
>OHAO01000671.1_pt1 | contig 24921 bp, 19 predicted proteins | sample 1577151 | NCBI WGS metagenome assembly OHAO01 (sample SAMEA3541585, study PRJEB24748) | human gut metagenome | biome: human gut; feature: human-associated habitat; material: faeces | place: China | collected 2012 | reverse complement strand
AAGAAACGTAAGCCTTGCCTTAGGCGCAGCGCTGGTTTTTGGTGCAGTGCCTGTCTATGCGGCGGATGCTGTTACGGTAAACCTGAACGGCAGTCAGATGGAGTTTGATGTAAATCCCGTGATTGAAAACAGCAGAACCCTTGTGCCGTTCAGAAAGATTTTTGAAGCACTGGACTGTGCCGTTTCCTATACGAAGGAGAATGGCGCGCAGGTGGTTACGGCAAACAGAGGCAATAAATGGATCACTCTGGAAATCGGCAAAAACGAAATCACCGTTGATGGCGAAACAAAGAAGCTGGATGTTGCGCCGAAAATCGTAAACGGCAGAACCCTTGTGCCGCTGAGAGCCATTTCCGAAGGTCTGGACTGCACCGTTGATTGGTCTGCCGATACCAAAACCGTGGATATTCAGAAAAAACAGGGACAGTATGCAGTTACATCCGCACATATTTCCAAGAATATAACAGATGATAAGGGAAATATTCTGATTACGATAGCGTTTGAATACCCTGTCATTGAAAATAAGGACAATAACGCCTTTATCACAGCGGTAAATGAACAGTATAAAAAGGATGCCGAAGCTGCTATTTCCGAAGCGGAAGCGGAATTTAAGGATTCTGCCGCGGCAGTCCTTGCTTCCGAGGGCAAGAATTACCATCCAATGGTTTTCACACGCTCCTTTGAGGTTAGTCTGAATCAGGATAACCTGCTTTCTATCACACAGCTGGATTATGCGAATACCTACGGCGCACATCCCAATACGCTGAAAAGCTCCAAGACCTTCAATCTGGCGGAAAATAAAGCGCTTACGCTGAGCGAGGTTCTGGGGAAAAATGCCGCTGATACGGATAGCTATGTAAAGGAAAAATTTGAGGCGTATGTCAAAGAGGATGCAGGCGAATTGCTTGAGTATTATCAGCAGAACAGAGAGAAAGCGCTTTCCGCAGTCAATTTCTGCCTGACCGAGGATGCACTGGTGCTGTATTATAATCCTTATGATATTCTGCCTTACGCAGCAGGCTCGCCGGAGGTAAAAGTACCCTATGCGGATACAACCATAAAGCTTGCTTTGGCTGAAAGCTGATTGTTTTAAGGTAATAAAAAGGGAAGGACTAAGTCCTTCCCTTATTTTTTATCCTAATTTAGACCAATCGCGTGTTTCGCGCAGCTCTGTCCATTTTTCATGCTTGGAATTCTCTTTGAATTCATAGTAATGGCTGTTGGTTGCCTCCTGTACGGGCAGGTAATACCAGCTGCTTGTATCAGCGTTATCCGTCCATGTAATCATGTCGGGGAGCAAATCCGCCGGAGTCTCAGGGAGACGTTTCAGCACACGGTTTACCAGAGACATGGTTTCTGCACGGGTAATCTGATTCTGGGGACGGAATGTATTGTCGCCGTAGCCGCTTACCCAGCCATGGTTCGCCGCAACCGTAATCTCGCCTTCTGCCCAATGCCCGATGATATCGGTGAAGCTTACGGGCGTTTTGTCGCCGTTGTTGTCAAAGCGTGTTGCGATTGCCGCAAATTCCGCACGCGTGATGGGTGCGTTCGGGCGGAATGTCCCATCGGGATACCCTGCGATAATGCCCATCCTGCTCAGCGTGGAAACGGAGCTGCAATACCATGCATCCGCCGCTACATCGGAGAAATCATTCTGATGTGTGAAGTTTTCATTGCGGATACCATCCTCCAACAGACGGAAGAAGATTGCCGCTACCTCTGCACGGGTGATGGAATTCTGCGGCTGTACTTCGCCATTCCCGTAACCAACAATGTAAGCAAAGTGGTCAGTGTTGTTCAGACCCAGTGCGTCATCATCAGGAATTTCTACTGTCGGCTTGGGCTTGGGACGATGTCCGCCGCCACCGCCGCCACCACCACCGCTGGGAGGTGCGGGTTTGTATGCCGCTTTCAGACCAAATTGGACAGGAGCGGTTTCATCTGTTACATAGGCATCGAAATATTTTTGACCATTCTCTGTTTCTGCGCCCCAACGAGAACACCAACCATCCTTATAGCCGTCATAGAACCAACCTGTAATTTTTTCGCCATCAGAAGCAAGTTTTCTGTCACCCGACATCTTTGTTGCATCTGCAAGAGAAATCATACTATTAGTGCCAAACGTGAATAAATCATCACCGGCTTTTTGTGCAGCATTGTTATACAGTGCATTGTCTTCGGCGAGTATAATATTTGAGTTAAATCCATAAATACCACCGCCGCCGACGCTTGCTTGGTTGTTGCAGATAGAAGCACCGTTATTATTTGTAATAGGTTCCTCTTCATTAGAATCCGAATTTGTGGTATTTTCACCAATAGTAATGGTTGTGTTTTGGCTGTAAATACCACCACCATAACCATTTGTTGCTTTATTACCATACAATTTACCGCCGGATTTAATAGTAATCGTTGCATCTTTTTTATCAGATTGATTGTAAATTGCAATGCCAGCACCATTTGCAGCTTCATTATCATAAATAGAACTGCTTTCAACAGTTATGCTTAAAGGTATACCTTTCAGAACAGGAGCTCCGTAAATAGCACCACCGAAAGATGTAGCAGAGTTTTTGTTAATGGAGGAGCCGTTCCGTAAAGTAATATGGGTATTAGCTGCGGCAGTACACAAAGCAAAAATACCACCGCCAACAGTTGCGTTATTATTGGTAATTTCAGCATGATCTAAGATTAGCTCACCTATACTATAAGCTACGATACCACCGCCTTGTTCACCGCCGATATTCAAGGCAACAGTAGAATTCTGAATCGTCAAATCAAGTCCGTCACCACAGTAGATACCTCCGCCAATAGGAACCATGAATTCAGTTTCTTTTTGTTTAGGGGTCATATACTCTGCACGGTTATTTTGAATACGTGTGTTTTGGGTAATTGTACAAGAGTTTTTTCCAGTAACATAAAGTCCTCCGCCATATAAGGAATGGTTATCTTGAATTACAGAAGCCTCGATGTTTACCAAAGTATTGCTTGCACAAATACCACCGCCGTCATCTATGGCAGTATTATTTTCGATAACAGAATTGTTTTTAATGGTTAGAGCACCGCCGATAGACAAAATGCCGCCGCCGTCAGCAGCCTCATGCTCTTCAAGGTCAGCAGTGTTTTCATAAACGTGAACATTGTCCAAGGTTAGATTTGCATCCTTTGCATAGATACCACCACCGCCTGTGACTCCTCCACCGTCACCGATTGCTTTATTTTCAGTAATGGATAAGTTGTGTAAGCTAACGGTTGCATCTTGAATAGAGAAACCGCCACCATTAGAAGGATTATTGCCACCGGTAATAACCCCTTTTTCTTCCGCGCTGCTTGTTACAGTAACTTTTGTGTCACTGCCGGTAATGGTTACAACGGAATCGTCACCTAAGCCTGTTAAGGTTTTCCCATTCAAATCCAGTGTAATAGATTTGTTGATATTGATGTTTTCGGTTACATCCTTCGCCAGTACAACGGTCTTGTCGTTTTCAGCCGCGTCGATTGCGTCTTGCAACGTATCGTATTGTGTTCCATCGATGGTTGCCGCATGCTTTACTTCGCCAGTTGTTCCGCTTCCGCTTCCACCTTCACCCTTGATAGGAGCAGGGTTGCTTTCGCCTTCCTTAGTTTCTCCACCGCCTACAGTTGGCGTTAAGGCTTCATTTCCACCCTTCTGCTCCTCACCGGAAGGAGTAGAAGTACCAAGTGTCCCTGAGGGGGGGGCAGTTTGGGTATTCTGTCCGCCGTTCTCAGATGTGCTTACTGGTTCTGTTCCTTTGTTGCTGCTTGCTTCGTTTCCATTGGACGAGCCGTCAGGCTGTTCTGCAGCAAGCGCACTATTCGTCTGCTGAGAGCCTTCGCCCCCGGCACCATCCTCTGCGAATACCCCAACCGGCGGCAGGGCAAGCGTCATAGAAAGTGCCAATGTCCAAGTGAGAAGCTTCTTGCCTTTGCTTTTCTCTGTCATAAAAACCCCCCTTTTCCTGTCTGCGGGTTTCGGAACAGGGAAACAATATGTATTTCGGTAGCCGGCTGTCCTGCGGCAAATCCCCTCGCCGTTTAGACCCTTGGCTTTGCGACATCGGCTTTCACCGATTGTGCCTTTTTCTGTACATACGCCCGTTCCTGCGTCCGCACAGAAATAAAAATAGTTACATTAGTGTTGTATAAGAATAGAATAGCATATTCACATAAAAAGGCAAGTGTCTTTTTGTTTTTTTGTAAAATTTTGCCATACAAAAAGAGACAAAATCCTTAAAAAAGAGTATAATATGAAAAAACGATGAACGAGGTGAGCCCTTTTATGAATGATTTCGTAAAGAAAATGTTGGATTATAACCGTGCCTTCGTGGAGCATGGTCTCTATGAAAAGTATACCACAACCAAGTATCCGGACCGTAAAATCGCCATTCTTGCCTGCATGGATACCCGCATGACGGAGCTTCTGCCTGCCGCCCTCGGCTTGAAAAACGGCGATGTCAAGCTGATTAAAAACGCAGGCGGTCGCGTGATGCACCCCTATGGCAGTGTCATTTTCAGCCTTCTGGTTGCAGTCTATGAGCTGGGCGTGGATACGGTCGTTGTCATCGGGCATGATGATTGCGGCGGTCGCCTGCTTGACCCGAAGGAAATGATTGCCAAGATGAAGGAACGCGGCATTTCGCAGGAAGCGATTGACCATGTGGATGAAAACCATAAAAACGTGGAGCAATGGCTGACCGGCTTCGGGGATATCAATCATTCTGTGCAAAGCACCGTCGATGCCATTAGGGAGCATCCGCTACTGCCTAAGGATCTGGAGGTGCTCGGCTTCATCATGGACCCCCATACGGGCGCAGTCCGCGGCGTTTCCGAGAGAAAAGAATAAAATACAAAAAGTCGCTTTTCGCTTTACGAACGGCGGCTTTTTTCTTTTACGGAAAATTTATAAAATTCCGCTTGACAGAATGGACATACAGCTGTATGTTATAAATAAACATACATTTGTAGGTAAAAGAGGTGAATCCCATGGAAAAACAGAAATTACCCGATACAGAGCTCAAGGTCATGCAGGCAATCTGGCATATCGAACCCCCTGCCAGCACCTCTGCCGTCCGCGAGGAGCTGCAAAAGGAACGCCCTTGGAATTTATCCGCTTTGCAGACCCTTCTGGGCAGACTGGTGCGCCGTGGCTTTTTGCAGACGGAAAAGCAGGGCAAAAGCCGCTATTATACCCCCCTCGTCACAGAGGAGGACTATCTCGCGGAGGATAGCCGCCGCTATTTTCAGAAATGGACGGGTGGCTCTCTCAGGGATTTGGTTGCCTGTCTTTATGTCAATCATTCGGTTACAAAAGAGGACTTAGAAGAATTGAAGGCGTTTATCGAGGACGAAACGGAGGGGTGAGCTGCCATGCGTATTTTTCTGGAATATTTGAAGGTCGGCCTTTGGATGCTTCCGATTATTCTGCCGGCACTTTGGCTTTTGCCGCGCCTGTCTAAGCGGTATGCCGCCAAGGTATCCTATGTCATCTGGCTTGTGCTTGCCGTGCGTCTGCTCATTCCGTGGAATCTGACCCTTCCGCAGGAAACCGCCCCCATCCATGTGGCAATTTCCGAGGAGCAGGCGAATGAATGGGTGCAGGCGAAATTCAATCCCGTGCAGGCACCGCCAAAGGCAGAAGGCACAGCAGCCGCAGCACAAAAGCAGACACAGCCCCAAGTCGAACCCTTGCAGCCCTTGCAGATTGGCTTTGCGCTCTGGCTGGCAGGCGTGCTGTTTTTCGCCCTGCGGACAGCGGTTTCCGTTTTTCGGATGAAAAGGCTGCTCCGCCGTTGGGAGAAAGAGCCCTCTGCCGAAGCAAAGGCGTTTTTCGCCGAAACGGCAGGCAAAACGCAGCCGCGGCTCATGGTTTGCCCTGTGCTGGAAAGTCCTATGGCGGTCGGTTTATTCCGCACAACTGTCTATCTGCCCCATGAGCACTACACCGTGCAGGAGCTGGAAATGATTTTCCGGCATGAGCTGATCCATTGGCGGCGGAAGGATTTGTGGTATAAGCTGCTGCTGCTTGCCGCAAGAAGCATCCATTGGTGCAACCCTCTGGTCTGGCGGATGGCAAAGCGTGCAGAGCGGGATTTGGAAATTTCCTGCGACAGCATGGCGGTGCAGGGCAGGGATGCGGCGTATCGCAAGGCGTATGGTCTGATGATTTTGCAGGAGGCGGAGCGCAGCATCGAAAAGCAGGCAGCATTGACAACCTGTTTCACCGATGGGAAACAGGCATTGCAGGAAAGGCTGGTGGAGATTATGAATCAAAGCAAACGAAAAAAGGGCATGGCACTGGTTTCTGTTATGCTTGTGCTGACATTGACCTGCGGTTGCCTCATCAGCTGTGGGAAGGACGAGAAAGCATCGGAGTCCACGCAGGATACAGCAGCAAGTCAAGGCACCCTGACCGCAGAACAGCGCAAGCTGACTGAGCGGTGGGCAGAGGCTCTTTCCGACAGAGATGGCAAAATCCGCTATAAAGAGATGGGCAAGGCTGCCAAGGCGCAGTTTATCGCAGAGCAGAAGGCGCTTGGTGGCGAGGATTGGAATTATGTCATCGGCGGCTCCAGCCCTTGGGTGGATTCCTATACCATCGAGGAGCGCGAAAATGCAGCCATGATTACCTATACCATGCAGGATAGCGAGCCTGCTTATTACACCATGAAGGAGCTTTTGAAATTCGGGGAGGAAAACGGAAAAACCGTTGTTGCAGGCTATCTCACCTCCAATCTCTATTGGGAGGACGGCAAGGTGCATCCCACCGTTTCCCGTACAGAATCGGATTTGGACGAAGGCATTTGGGACTTTCTTTCGCAGAGCGTGGTCGGCTTTATTAGCCAAAGCGGTTGGGACGTGTATGAATTGGAAGCCTTCAATTTTAACCGCATCAATGTGACACGCACCCCTCTTTCAAACGGCAGAGAGCAGGTAACCGTGGATTTCGGCTTGAATATTCAGCATAGAAATCCCTTCCGCGATCCCGATGAGGCAGGCTATATCAAGCGCGCGAAGGAGGCTGGACAGTCTATCTATCAGACGTATTATAAGGAATATTATGAAGAAAAAGAGGCAAATACCTATTTCCGCTTTACCTGTGAGGTGCAGGCAGATGCACAGAAAATCAATGAGGACACCTGCTATCCGGAAACTTTCCATCTCTATAATGATGATTTCGATCCGCATAGGATTACCTTTCACAAGAAAAATCCCGCTTGGGATGGCTGGTATGACGAAACACCTGCGGATGGCTGGTTCTGTACCGTTACCCCTGCCAAGGATGCGAATACCGTCACCGTTGCCAGAAAAATCCGTATCGAGGATGCCACAGGCAGAACGAATAACGGCTATTTCGATTTGAATCTTGACTATACGATCACCTTCCCCGTTGCGGAGGATGCAGCCTTTACCGTTGGCGGCGCAGGCGAAGCCCCTGCCATGCTGAACGCGAAGGAATGGCTTTCCCGTCTGCAAAGCGGAAAGGTCGGGCAGAGCGTGACGCTGTTCTTCGGGAAAGATGCAAACGGAAACACCGTAATCACCGAGGGCAGAGAAGGCTTTTGGTCGAAAAAGGCCGCCTGATTTGTCGATACCCCCAAGGGGCGCGCACATTGCGCGCCTCTTTTTCCTGTGCTATACTAATGACATTTCAGAAAGTAAGGAGTGACTGCAATGAAGATAACCTATCTGCACCACAGCGGCTTTTCCGTTGAAACCGAAACAAAGGTGCTTTTGTTTGATTATTATACAGAGGGCGGCAGAAAAGCGTATTTCGACCCCGCCGCATACCCCGATAAAGCAGTTTTCGTCTTTGTCTCCCATGCACATGAGGATCATTATGACAGACGGATTCTTTCGTGGGCAAAGCTCCCCAATGTCCGCTATGTGCTTTCCTTTGATGTGCGGACAGAAGCAGGCTTTGAAGGCAGAGTCCTCTGCGCCGAGCCGCACCGGACATACGATTTTGACGGCATTTCCATCCAAACGCTCCAATCCAATGATGAGGGTGTTGCGTTTCTGGTCAAGGCGGATGGCAAAACCATTTACCACGCAGGCGATTTGAACTGGTGGCACTGGAATGGCGAACCCGATGATTTCAACGCCGATATCGAAAAAAGCTATACGACGGAAATCAATCGGCTGAAGGGCGAGAAAATAGACGTTGCCTTTGTCCCTGCGGATTTGCGCCTACAGGATAAATATTTCTGGGCGGTCAATTATTTTCTCAAGACCGTCGGCGCAAAAAGGCTGTTTCCCATGCACTTCTGGGGACGCTTTGATGTCTGCACGATGCTGCGTCAGCTTGGCTATGGCGAAACGATTGCGGAAATCACGCAGGAAAACGAAAAATTTGAAATTTAAACGGAAATTCTTAAGGAAATCTTCAAGTTCTTCCGCGGAATTTCATTTATACTAAGGATAGAAAAGAATCGGTCGAAATCCTGATTTCGATTGTGGCTTAGTTTTTAGCGGAAGAAGGAAAGGCAATGAAGGGAAAAAACTGGAGGGAATATGAACCGCCGAAGCGCCGTCGGCGCAGAAGAAGAAAGGGCGGACTTTTGCGCAAGCTGCGTTTCGCAGTGGTGCTGTTTTTGGTTGGCTATGTCGGCTTTCTGGTCTATTATAATTTCGGCAAGCCCTATACCGTTGCGCTGGATGCAGGGCATGGCGGGGCGGATGTCGGCGCAGAGGGCGTGATACAGGAGGTCGCACTGACGGAGCAGACTGTAGCCGCGCTGCAAACCCTTCTGGAGGAGGACGGACGCTTCCGCGTGGTGCTGTCCCGTAAGGCAGGCGAGGGCGCAACCGTCACTGAGCGTAACCATAAATTCCGCCGCAGACACCCCGATTTAATGCTCTCTGTCCATGGCAACGCAAGCGACAGCAGCAGTGCCAATGGCTTTGAGTGCTATCCTTCGCCTCCCGGCTATGAAAACCACGAAGAAAGCCTTGCCTTTGCTGCATGTCTGGCGCAGGAAATGCAGAATATAGGCGCAAATCTCCGCGGTACGGGCATCGCAGGCGTGCGCTATGGCTATTATGATGAAAACGGCAATAAGCTGCTGTGCGATTCGAGCGATACCACGGTCTATTCCTATGATACCTTTGGTATGCTCAAAAATATGAGCTGCCCTGCGGTTCTGGCGGAGCAGTGCTTTATTACCAATGCATCCGATGTGGAAAGCTTCGGCACGGAGGAGGGCTGCAAGCGCGCCGCAGAGGCGTATTACCGTGCCATTTGCGGTTATTTGGAGAGCGCAGACAGCCGAGGGTAAGGCAAAAACAAATAAGCGAACGGCTAAAAGCCTTAAAACTTCAAATAAGCTATCTTAACGAAAAAAAGTCCTCGAGAGAGGACTTTTTTAGTCGATTTTGATATTCTTTTCGCTGAGCCGTTGGTTGACGTTTTCCTTCAGCAGTGTATACACCACCGAAACAATCGGGATAAACACCAGCATCCCGACAATCCCGAACAGGCTGCCGCCCAGCGTCACCGCAACCAGCACCCAGATTGCAGGCAGTCCAATCGAGCCGCCGACCACCTTCGGGTAAATCAGATTTCCTTCAATCTGCTGTAATACAATAAACAGCACGATAAACGCTGCTGCTTGCGAGGGGCTGATCGTCAAAATCAGAAACGCCCCTACGACACAGCCGATAAACGCCCCGAAAATGGGAATCAGTGCCGTAAATGCAATCAGCACCCCGACCAGAACGGCGAAGGGGAACCGCAGAATCGTCATGGAAACGAAGAACATCATCCCCAGAATCACCGCCTCTAGGCACTGCCCTGTCAGGAAATTTGAAAACGTGCGATACGTCAGCGCGCAGATTTGCAGAAAACGGTTTGCGTGCTTTTCCTTCAGATAGGCGAAAATCAGCTTTTTCATCTGCCGCTTCAGAAATTCCTGCTGCAACAGGATATAGCAGGCGAAAACAAGACCGATGAAAAATGTCCCCACGCCGCTCACAATTCCTGTCGCTACGCTGATGGTAGAGCTCAGCATGGAATTTGCCCCTATGCGGAAGAATGTCACAAGCTGATTCAGAATTTCCTCCCAATTCAGCTGTGCCTGTACCTCGTCTATGTAGTCCACCAGCTCAGGATGGTTGGAAACAAGCTGTTCCGCCTTTTTCATCAGTACGGGTACCTTTTCGGGCAGTGTTTTCCCAAGCGTAGCAATGGTATTTCCCAGCTCCGGCACAACCACAATCGTCACAAGGCTCAATAGTGCCAGCACAAAAATCAGCGTCAGAATCAGGCTGACGGGTGCGGCAAATTTTTTCTGCTTTTCCTTTGCGTTTGCAAACAGCCGCTTCCGGATGCGGTTCATCGGCACACTCAGCACAAATGCAATCGCGCCCCCCAGAAGGAAGGGGAACAGGATGTGCAAAATCGCTTTTACCGCCTGCAGCACAATGCTAAACCGCCAAAGCCCCACCAGAATCACCAGTGTGAATATAATTAAGCCCCGCAGCTTGCGGAGCGTATCCTTATCTAACTGCATCCAATCAACTCCCGGTATATTTTTATTTATATTAGAAGAAAGTATATCACAAAAGTAAATTTTCTTGCAATACGCGCGCACAATTCTTAATATTTTCTTCTGTTTTTCCTTTACACAGCGGGCATTTGCGTATAAACTATACAAAGGAATATGTGGCTTTTTTTCAGAAAAGTCAATTTATCGAAGCAGAAAGGAAGAAAAAAATGGAAGTAAGAACAAGATTTGCCCCTTCCCCTACGGGCTATATGCATATCGGCAACCTGCGTACCGCGCTTTATGAATACCTCATCGCAAAATCTCAGGGTGGGAAATTCATCCTTCGTATTGAGGATACCGATCAGGGTCGTCTGGTGGAGGGCTCTCTGGATGTCATTTATAAAACCATGAAAATGACAGGGCTTCAGCATGATGAAGGCCCCGATGTCGGCGGCGAATACGGCCCTTATGTGCAGAGTGAACGCATGGGTCTGTATATGGATTATGCAAAGGAACTGGTGGAAAAGGGCGAAGCGTATTACTGCTTCTGCACCAAGGAAAGACTGGAAAGCCTGAAGGAAGCCAATGCAGAGGGCGTTTCCTTTGCGAAATATGACCGTCATTGTCTGCATCTGTCCCCCGAGGAGGTACAGGCAAAGCTTGCCGCAGGCGAACCCTTCGTGATTCGCCAGAAAATGCCCGAAAGCGGCACAACCTCCTTCCATGATATGGTTTATGGGGATATCACCGTGGATAATGCGGAGTTGGATGACCAGATTCTGATGAAGGCAGACGGCTTCCCGACCTATAACTTCGCCAATGTTGTGGATGACCACCTGATGCACATCACCCATGTTGTCCGCGGCAGTGAATATCTTTCCTCCACACCCAAGTATAATCTGCTGTATCAGGCATTCGGCTGGGAGCCACCCATTTATGTACACCTGCCTGCCGTTATGCGTGACGCACACCATAAGCTGTCCAAGCGTCATGGCGATAAATCCTTCGAGGATTTGGTAAATGAAGGCTATGTGGTAGAAGCCATCGTGAACTATATCGCACTGCTTGGCTGGAGTCCCTCCGATAATGTGGAAATCTTCACCCTCAAGGAGCTGGAACAGAAATTTGATATGGCAGGGCTGAGCAAATCTCCCTCCATCTTCGATATCAAAAAGCTGACATGGATGAACAGTGAATACCTCAAGGCGATGGATTTTGACAAATACTTTGAGTTGGCAAGACCGAAGCTGGAGGAGGCACTGGCAGGCACCGATTTAGACCTCAAAAAAATCGCGGCACTGCTCCAGAAGCGTCTGGAAACCCTCAACGATATCCCCCGTCTGGTGGATTTTTTCAAGGAGCTGCCCGATTACAGCACAGAGCTGTATACCCATAAGAAAATGAAAACCAACGATGAAATCGCACTGTCCTCCTTACAGGCGGCTCTGCCCGTTCTGGAGAACCTGCCCGATTGGAACGAAACTGCCATCCATGACAGCCTGATGGCACTGGTCGGCGAGCTGGGCATCAAAAACGGTCAGCTGCTCTGGCCCGTCAGAACAGCCCTTTCCGGTGAGCAGACCTCTCCCGGCGGCGCAATGGAGCTGGCGGATATCCTCGGCAAAGAGGAGGCTCTGTGCAGAATCCGCAAGGGGATTGAGAAATTGAGTAAGTAAATCTATTCCTTTTATGTTCATAAATTATTCAAATATTCTTAAAAAACTCTTTGGTTTTTGTACAAATGGAATTCAAATTTGAATGATATGATAAAGGTGTCAAAAGGAACGGACCACCTTTTGAGAACATAAGTATTATACCCTTCCCCTTTTTAAATGATAAAACGTAAAAGCAAGAAGAGCAAATCGAGAGATTTGCTCTTTTGCTTTACTAGAGCGTTGCAGGAGCAACGCTCTAAGTCAAAATCGGGGATTTTGACTTGTTAGGACAGAAGAATAAACAGCTAGGTTCCGACGGCGAGCCTTGAAACCTTGTCAGCACTTTGCTTCGCAAAGCCGCCTGTGGCGGCGGGGTCTATCTTCCCCGTGCATTCCTGTTTTCCTCGACGGAAGTGAATTCCGTCTGCGGATCCCATTCGGGAAGACGCTTCGTTTCCCGAACCCTTCCGCTGCCTGTAGGTGTTTTTTATGGTTGCTTTTAAGGCATCATGTCATCCATGATATCGTCAATCGCCTCCTCCGCCTTCACTACCATCTTTTTCCCTTTTCTGGCAAGCCTCTGATAGGTGCGCTTATCCTTCATCAGGTATCCCATGCCTGCCATTGCCGCCGCGCCGCCAAGCAGCATCCCTGTTGCAAATTTGTTCATAAAATCCCTCCTTTGATGAAATTAGTATGACCGTTTTCGGGATTTTTATTGATTTTCCATGACGGATAACGTATAATCAAACCAATAAGCTGTCAAGACAGATGTAAAAACAAGTGAAGAGACAAAAGGAGAAAGAACATGAGCGAGAATCAAAAAGGCTTTGCCGCTTTTCTGGCAAAAAAGGATATCGTTTTTTCAGCAAAGCGATACGGCATTGATGCCTTGGGCGCAATGGCACAGGGCTTGTTTGCATCCCTGCTGATTGGGACAATTTTAAAAACCTTGGGGCAGCAGCTTGGCGTTGCCATTCTGGTGGATATCGGTACCTTCGCGCAGGCGGTCACAGGCCCTGCCATGGCAGTTTCCATCGGCTATGCGCTGAAATGCCCCCCTCTGGTGCTGTTTTCATTGATTGCCGTCGGCGGCGCGGCGAATCAGCTGGGCGGTGCAGGCGGCCCTCTGGCTGTTTTCGTTGTCACCATCTTTGCCGCAGAGTTCGGTAAGCTGGTTTCCAAGGAAACAAAGGTCGATATCATTGTGACCCCCTCTGTCACCATCTGCGTCGGCGTGCTGCTTTCCATGTGGTGGGCACCCTCCATCGGTGCGGCGGCAAGCGCAGTCGGCAATGCCATCAAGTGGGCAACGGAGCTGCAGCCCTTCTTCATGGGGATTCTGGTTTCCGTTATCGTCGGCATCGCGCTGACACTCCCCATCAGCAGTGCGGCAATTTGTGCGGCTCTGGGGCTGACAGGCTTGGCAGGCGGTGCGGCAGTTGCAGGCTGCTGTGCGCAGATGGTTGGCTTTGCCGTTATGAGCTTTAAGGAAAATAAATGGAGCGGTCTTTTGGCGCAGGGCATCGGTACCTCTATGCTGCAAATCGGGAATATCGTCAAAAACCCACTGATCTGGATTCCGCCTACACTGGCATCTGCTGTCACAGGCCCTATCGCAACCTGTATTTTCCGCATGAAGATGAATGGGGATGCCGTGGCCTCCGGCATGGGTACCTGCGGTCTGGTCGGACAGATTGGTGTCTATACCGGTTGGATTAACGATATCACCGCCGGCACAAAAGCAGGCATTACCTCTATGGATTGGCTTGGTCTGGTTTTGGTTTGCTTCATCCTGCCCGCAGTCCTGACCCTCGTTTTCGCATATCCCATGCGCAAAAAGAACCTCATTAAGGAAAATGACCTGAAGCTGGATTTGTAATCCATAAAATAAAAAGAGTGAAATCCCCTTGGATTTCACTCTTTTTTGTATGTGCTTTTTATCATGGGTTTTTCACAGGCGCACCTGCGCCGCTTTTCTTCCTGCCATTTCCGGCACGGTGGGGAAGGGATTGGAAAGGGAAACCATGTGTTCCTTTCTCTGTCTGCGAAGGTTCGGAAACTATAACGAAACGTCATTTTCTCCGCTTTTCACAGGCGCACCGCGCCGCTTTTCTCCCTGCCGTTTCCGGCACGGTGGGGAAGGGATTGGAAAGGGAAACTTTGTTGCCCTTTCCTCGGTTGTGGAGGTTTGGAACCCATTCCGAAACGGGCGCATATCTCATCTTCACCAAGCAAAAGTTCGATTTATCCAAGGTCATGAATAAACAGCCCACTCCGCAGCTTCGGCTCAAACCATGTCGATTTCGGCGGCATCGTCATATCCTCATCCGCCACATCCATCAGCTCCTCCATGGAGGTGGGGAACATGGAAAACGCCAGTCTCATCTCGCCGCTGTCTACTCTGCGCTCCAGCTCACCCAGTCCGCGAATTCCGCCGACAAAATCAATTCGCTTGTCGGTTCTGGGGTCTCCGATGGCAAGCACAGGCTCCAGCAGCTCCTTCTGCAAAATGGAAACATCCAGTCCCAGAACAGGGTCGTCTGTAATAATTTCCTCCTTCGCCGTCATCTTGAACCATTTCCCGTCCAGATACAGCCCAAAGGTGTGCAGTGCTTCGGGGTGGTAAGGGCCTTCGCCCGCGTAAGGCGCAATGTCGAATTTCTTGCGAATTTCCTGTAGGAATTCCTCTGTATTGTAGCCGTTTAAATCCTTTACCACGCGGTTGTAATCCATGATATATAAATCCTCTGCCGCAAACAGTACGGACAGATAATAGTTGAATTCCTCCTCACCGGTGTAATCCGGCTTTGCCTCTCTGCGCTTCAGCGCCACCTTCACAGCGGATGCGTTTCTGTGGTGTCCGTCCGCAATGTAGAGATTCTTCACCTGCTTAAAGGATTCCACCAGCATGCCGATTTCCGTATCGCTGTCAATCACCCAGACCGTATGCCCGATGCCGTCCTCGGAAACAAAATCATAAATCGGCTTCACTGCCGCTGTCCAGCCGTCGATAATCGCCTTTGCGTCCTTGTTTTCCTTGTAGGCAAGGAAAATCGGGCCTGTGTTTGCGTTCAGCGTATCCACATGGCGGATACGGTCAGCCTCCTTGTCTGCGCGTGTCAGCTCATGCTTTTTAATCGTCCCGTTAATATATTCGTCTACAGACGTACAGCAAACCAGACCCGTCTGGCTTCTGCCGTTCATCGTCATGCGGTAAAGATACAGGTTGGGCAGTAAATCCTGTCCCAGAATCCCGTTGTGAATCATGTTTTCGAGGTTTTCCTTTGCCTTTGCGTAAACCGCAGGGCTGTAAACGTCAATATCCTTCGGCAGGTCTACCTCTGCCTTGTCAACATGCAGGAAGGACCAGGGCTTTCCCTGCACCATTTCTCTTGCTTCTTCGCTGTTCATTACGTCATAGGGCAGGGCAGCTACGTCCTTTGCGTAAGCCTCTGCCGGGCGGATTGCCATAAAAGGTCTGATGGTTGCCATAATTTTCCTCCTTTGGAATTGCTGCTTTCGGTTTCTTAATCCAGAATACGAACCTTCAATACCGTATTGATGGCATACAGGTCTTTGATCATATCATCGATGTTTTCGGGCAGGCTGTCGCATACCACAATGTTATATGCAAGGTCGCCCTTGGAGTTGTTTACCAGCTTGTCGATATTCACGCTGTATTTTGTGAAAACAGCACCCAGCTGCCCAATCATGTTTACGATATTCTGGTGGCATACGGTGATGCGGGGCTTGCCGTTATAAGGCACCACGCAGTTGGGGAAGTTTACGGAATTTTTGATATTGCCGTAGGTCAGGTATTCTCTGATTTCCTGCGCCGCCATAATTGCACAGTTTTCCTCGGATTCCGGTGTGGATGCGCCCAGATGAGGGGTTACGATGATGTTTGCAGGGTCGCCCAGCAGGTCTTCGGAAGGGAAGTCCGTCATGTAGCGCGCGATGATGCCGTTCGCAATGGCTTTTTTCAGTGCCGCATTGTCCACCAGACCGCCGCGTGCAAAGTTCAGCAGGCGTGCGCCGGGCTTTGTTGCCGCAAACAGCTTTTCATCAAAGGTGTTTCTTGTCTTATCGTTCAGGGGAATGTGCAGCGTAATGTAATCTGCTTTCGCCACCAGCTCCTCCATGGATTCCTCATGCACCACGTTGGGGGATAAGTGCCATGCACTTTCAAGGGAAAGGAAGGGGTCGTAGCCGATAACCTCCATCCCCAGATCCAGTGCCGCATTGGCAACCTGTACGCCAATCGCACCCAGACCGATGACACCCAAGGTCTTGCCTGCAATTTCAGGACCGGTGAATTCCTTCTTGCCTGCCTCTACTGCCTTTTCCACGTTTTCGCAGTTGTCCTTCAGCCCCTGTACCCAAGCTGCCCCTGCAATGATGCGTCTGGAGGATGCAAACAGTCCTGCCAGAACCAGTTCCTTTACGGCGTTTGCATTTGCCCCCGGCGTATTGAATACGGGAACGCCCTTCTGTGTACATTTTTCAATGGGGATGTTGTTTGTGCCTGCGCCTGCACGGGCAACGGCAAGCAGGTTTTCGTTCAGCTCCATCTTGTGCATATCAAAGCTGCGCAGGATGATGCCCTCAGGATTTTCTGCTTTTTCATCAATCACGAAATTCTGTTCGGGCAGCTTTGCCAGCCCTGTTTTTGCAATGTTGTTCAAAGTGCGAATGGTATACATAATGTCTCTCCTTTTTAGATATAAGAAAAGGGTCGTGTGCCACGACCCTTTTGGATTTTACTTATTTTCCATCTCGAATTTCTTCATGAATTCCACTAATTTTTCCACGCCTTCGATGGGCATTGCGTTATACATACTTGCGCGCATGCCGCCAACGGTGCGGTGACCTTTCAGGTTTTCAAAGCCCTGTGCCTTTGCCTCCTTGATGAATTTTTCATCCAACTCCTTCGTAGGCAGTACGAAGGGCGCGTTCATCAGGGAACGGTCTTTCTTTACAACAGTGCCGCGGAACAGCTCGGATTGGTCTAAGAAATCATAGAGGATAGCCGCTTTCCGTTCGTTGATTTTCTGCAAGGCAGCAACGCCGCCCTGCCGTTTCACCCAGTCGAATACCAGACCCATGAAGTAAATGCCGTAGGTCGGGGGTGTGTTGTAAAGAGAATTATTTTCTGCGTGAATATCATAACGCAGCATGGTCGGTGTGAAATCCATGGCGTTGCCCAGTAAATCCTCTCTCACGATAACAACCGTTACGCCTGCGGGGCCGAGGTTTTTCTGCGCCCCCGCAAACAAAAGACCGAATTTCGTAATATCAATCTCCTGCGAGAGAATGGAAGAGGACATATCGCCCACCAGCGGCACATTGCCTGTATCGGGAAGCTCCGTCCAGCGTGTACCGTAAATGGTGTTGTTCAGTGTGATATAAAAATAATCCGCTTCGGGGTCGAATTTGGAAGGATCCAGTGTGGGGATGTGGTCGAAGGTTGAGTCTGCTGAGGAAGCAACGATGTTCACTTTACCGTAACGCTCTGCCTCTGCCGCCGCCTTCTTCGCCCACTGACCTGTGATCACATAATCCGCCTTGTTGTTTTTGTTCATCAGGTTCATGGGAATCATCGCAAACTGCGTTGAGCCGCCGCCCTGCAAGAACAGAATTTTATAATTATCGGGAATGTGCATCAGTTCCTTGAGATCAGCCTTTGCCTTCTCCAGAATATTTTCAAAGGTTTTTGAACGGTGGCTCATCTCCATCACTGACATGCCTGCTGAAGGGTAACAGACCAGTTCGCGCTGTGCCTGTTCCAGAACCTCCAAGGGCAGCATGGAAGGACCTGCTGAGAAGTTGTATACTCTTTTTTCCATAGATAAGCCTCCTAACTTTTAACAATATGGACACATGTCCGCATCAAACGGGCATTGTCGATAGGGAAATTATAGCACTTTCATTTTTCTCGTCAACTGAAAATGGGATTTTTTTTGTCCCACCCTGAAATTTTGGAGAATGAAGCAAAATTTTTTGAAAGAGAAAAGAAAAGTCTGTTAAATTTGACGTAATATTGTCTTTCGCCCGAAAACAGAAATGTACTTTGTCTATTGTATACAATGGTAAACATGAGAAAAAATAATCAAAAATATTCTATTTAACGAAAATTGTTGATTATCTCGTGCTTTCGTGTTATCCTAAAGAGGAAATTTATACGAAACCGAATATGAAAAATATAGAGAAAGAAGGGAGGGAAAATCATCTTGGAAAAACAGGACCGCAGAGTCATCCGCAGTAAAATGCGGATGCGAGAAGCACTCATTTCTCTGATGCAGGAAAAGCTCTTTCCCGAAATCACCGCAAGGGATATTACCGATAGGGCGGATCTCAATCGGGCAACGTTTTATCTTCATTATAATAATGTGTTCGATCTGCTGGAGGAATTGGAAGAAGAAACCGTAAGCGAATTTGCCCGCATGCTGGAGGAAACCCCCATCCTTGAAAACAGCACATGGGAGTCTGTCCTGATTGGAAAAATCTGTGATTATATCGCCGAAAATCAGGATCTCTGCCGCTGTCTGTTCCTCAATCCGCACAGCGATTGCTTTACGGAAAAGCTGACGGAGATTATGAAGCGGAAGGGGCAGGAAATCCGGAAGGAGCGCGGCTTGGAAAGGGACTCCAGACAGACGGATTATATCCGCCATTTTATTTCCTGTGGTGCCATGGGGATGGTAAAGCGGTGGCTTGCGGAGGGGATGCCGCTCTCCAAGGCAGAAATGATGGATTTAACGGAAAAAATCATGCACCCCATTTTTCAATTATTGTTTGTGGCTTAAATTTACGGCTGCAAAAGAAGGCTCTGTCATTATAAGAAAGTATCAGAAAAGGAAGGGAGTAAAAAGATGCAAAACGGAAAGAAGAAGGTGTTGGCGCTGCTTCTGGCAGGCTGCTGCGTATTAAGCGCCTGCGGCACAAAAACAGACGATACAAAAACAGCGGAGAAGGGCAATTTTGTCACCGGCACAGTGGAATGTAAGGAGGTTTATATCCGTGCAAAAATTGCAGGCTATCTGACAGATATTCCCGTCGAAGAAGGGCAGGAGGTTAAGGAGGGCGATTTGCTGTTCTCCACAGACAGACGCGATGTAGAGGTAAAGCAGACACAGGCATCCGCAACCGCGAAGGCAGCCGCAGGGCAGGTCGAGGCGGCGAAAAATGCCGCAGAGGCGGCAGCGGCAGTGGTGGAAAAGGCAAACGCAAATGTGAAGCTGCTGGAAACCGAATATGCAAAATATCAGGAGCTCTACGCCATGGATGCCGTTTCTCAGGATAATATGGATAAGCTGACAACCCAGCTGGAGGCGGCAAGATTGGATGCCGCGGCGGCAGCGGCACAGCAGCAGGCGGCGCAGGGGCAGTATGAAGCGGCAACCGGACAGCTTGCGGCAGCAAAGGGCGTTCTGGATGAAGTCAATCTCAATCTGGGGCAGACCTCTCAGTATGCCCCCTGCAACGGCACCATCACTATGATTTCCTCCTCTCTTGGGGAGCTCATCGGCACAGGCACCACCATCGTTACCCTCACAGATTACAGCGACCGTTGGGTCATGGCAAATGTAGATGAATACGCAGTCGGCAAGCTGAAGGTCGGTCAGCAGATTCCTCTGACCAGTAAGGCGCACCCCGATACCGTCTTTCATGGCAAAATCGTCAATATCAGCAAAAGCCCTGATTTTGCAACCAAAAAATCCACAAATGAGCTGAATGATCAGGATGTTGTTACATACGAGGTGAAAATCGCCCTTTCCGAGAAGGATGATATCATGCTTTACCCCGGAATGCTGGTGCAGGTAGACCTGGATAAAGCAGGTGAGAAAAAATGATTCTGACATTTTTCAAGGGGCTTCTTCGGGAGCTTTGGCTTCTGGTGAAAGATCCGCGGGGCATCTTTATGTTTCTCGTTGCCCCGCTTCTGATGAATATTGTGGTCTGCGGTGCCTTCCAAAACGGCATTGTCAACCATATTCCTCTGGCAGCGGTGGAAATGTCCTCCTCCGCAAAAACAAGAGAGTTGATTCGCGCCTTCGATGAATCCGACCGTTTCGATGTCACCCTTGTCCTACAGGATTTGGATGAAGCAAAGCAGAAAATGGAGGAGGGCGAGGTGCAGGGCATTATCGTCATCCCTGCCGATTATACCCGTTCCCTCCAGCTGGGACAGCAGGCAGAGGTGCTTGTCGGCATCAATAGTGCGAATAACCTTGTCGGCAACAGTGCGGTTGTTTCCGTCATGCAGGTCGTGAAAACCGTTTCCTCTCAGATTGCGGTCAAAAGCTATGTGGCATCGGGCAGCAGCGTTGCGGAGGGTACGGCGAAGGTTATGCCGATTTCGACCGTGCTTCGCCCGTGGTTTAACCCCCAGTTCAGCTATCTGATGTATCTGGGGCTTGGGCTGACCGGTCTGGTCTATCATCAGCTCTTCCTCTCCGCGGTGGCAGGCTCCTTCGCGGATGAAAAGAAGGAAGGCATCCTTTCGGGCAAATTCCGTAAACGGGATGCAATCCTCTATTATTTCGATAAAATGCTTTTCTACGGCATTGCAGGCTTTTTCAATCTCCTGCTGAATTATGCCGTGATTATGAAAATCTACAGCTTCCCCATGCGCGGCGCACAGGCGGATTTCCTGCTTTTCAGTGCTTGCTTCGTGTTCTGCCTGCTCGGCTTCGGTGCGCTTCTGGGGCTGCTCTGCAAAAATTCCCTGCATGCGATGCAGTGGCTTATGGCGCTGACCTATCCGTTTTTCGTGCTGGCAGGCTTTTCCTGGCCGCATACGGAAATGCCGGATTTTTTGGTGCAGATTGCAAATTATCTGCCCGTCACCCATTATCTCGGCCCCGTCCGCAGTATCATTCTGATGGGTATCGGCTTTGAGCGCACCTCCCTACAACACAATCGGGCTATGCTCTTAACCCTTGGCTCAGGTGCATTTGTGCTCAGCCTTGCAGTCTTTGCGTGGCAGCTGTGCTGTGCGGAAAAGAAGCAGAAGGCGGCAGAGAAGAATACACAGACAGAGGGGGTGCAGGCATGAAAAACGCAGTAAAATTATTTCTTCGGGAATGGAAATATCTCCTGAAACGCCCCCGTTCGCTCGTGCTGATGGTGCTTGTGCCGATTTTCGTCACCTGTATCTGCGGCAGCGGCTATGGAAAGGGCTATTTCTCCGATTTGAAAATGGGCGTGGTGGATTACAGCTATACCAAGCAGACCAGAGAGGTGGTCGAAGCCTTCCGCCAGTCCCCGTATTTTGATGTGGTCGGCTATTATAACGATGAGGATGAAATTGCCGAGGCGATGCGCGATGGCGAAATCGTCGGCTGTCTCATCTTCCCTGCGGATTTCACAAGAAAAATGCAGCTGGGACAGCAGGCAGAGGTGCTGCTCGGCTCCAGTGCCGTCAATATGGGCTATGGCAGTACCATCAACCTCAAGGGCTCGGAGGTTCTGGGGACGGTTTCCACCCAGATTGCCGTCAAAAGCCTTGTGGCAAAGGGCAAAACCGTGGAGGATGCCCTCGCGGCCATGAACCCCGTCAGCTTCTATACCCGTCAGTGGTATAACCCGACGAATAACTTCTCGTATTTTCTGGTGTATGGCTTCGTTGCCGCAACCGTTCAGCAGGTGCTGATTTATTTCGCGGCAATCTCCCTCGTTCGGGAGAAGGAAAGCGGTCATCTGGATGAAATACAAAGCATTTCCAAAAGCGCCCCCTTGCAGGTGCTTGTGAAATGCTTGGTCTATTTTCTGATTTCCCTCGTGGCGTGGGCGATTTGCTCCGTCATCATCCGTTGGGGCTATGCGATTCCCATGCGGGGGAGCCTTCTGCTCTGGTTTGTCTATAGCAGTCTTTTCCTGCTGTCGATTGTTGCCTTGGGGCAGTTCTTTTCCGCGGTCATGCCAAATCCCATTGTGGCAACCTCTATCTCTCTGGTGTTCACCTCGCCCTCTCTGGTGCTGAGTGGCTACACCTGGCCCACCATTGCGTTGCCTGCGTTCTATCAGAAAATCGGGCAGGTCTTTCCGCTGACGCATTTTGTCATCGGCTATCGCGATGTGGCATTGATGGGATGTGGCTTTTCCGCAGTAAAAAAGGAGCTGCTCCTTCTTGGCGGCATCATCGTGGTCTGCCTTACGCTGAGCTGCGTCATCTGGCAGCTGCGTCTGAACCGCATTGAGAAGAAAAAGCAGGGAACCGTTGCAGAGAAGGAAGAGCCTGTGTCCCTGCAGGTATAAGAAAGGAGTGCAGAATATGAAATTCTATCCATATAAAAAAGCATGTGCGCTTCTCGTTACAGGCGCATTGACAACAGGTGCGGCAGTGCCTGCCCTCGCGGCAGAGACCAAAGCAGCCGCCCCTGCAACCGCAGAGGAAGCAAAGGCACAGCCGATGACTCTGAAGGAAATTCAGGAGCTGGTTGTGAAAAATAACCGTCTGAAAACCACCCTGACGCTGAATCAGGAAAAGGTCATCGCTGGTCTCAGTGCCATTGATGACGGTCTGAAGGATTTGAAGGATTCGCAGGATAAGGCGGCGCACGCAAGAAGGGATGCCGGCACCTCTGCAAGCCAAGGGCAAGCGGGTCTTGGTCAGATTACTTCTGGTTCAACAGGTTCAGCTGCGTTGGATGCTGCATTAGGCGGTTTGGCAAGCATCACAAGCGGTCTCCTTTCCGGTGCAGTCAAAACCGCAAGCGGCATGGAAACCCTTGTGGATAATGTTGCCGATAGACAGCGCGATACGCTGGAGGATCAGCAGACAGAGCTGAAAAACACCAAAATGGACTTAAATAAGACCAAAGAGGACTGGGAAAATGAATCCCTTGCCGTCACACAGCTTCTCGTCACCAAAACCGTACAGGTCGAAAAGGGGGTCAGCCTGCTCACGCAGAAGCAGTCCCTTCTGGAGCGTGTCTGCAAAATTGAGGAAAAGAAGCAGGAGCTTGGCTTTAGCACAGGTACAGATCTTTCCGAGAAAAAGCTTGCCGTTTCCGAGGGCGCGAAGGAGCTGCAAAGTGCCAAGGACGGCTTAACCCTGCTCAAGCGTCAGCTGAATGACCTTATGGGGCGTGAAATTGATGAGGAGCTTATCATCACACCTCCTGAGCTGACACGCGCCATCGAAACCGCCCCTGCCTATAGCGAGGAGCTTTTGAAAACCGCCACCGATAAAAATTATAAGCTGAAAACCCTCCGCAGGGATAAGCAGCAGGCGGAAGCGGATTCCAAGAAGAATGACAGATATGACGGACAGCTGAAGGCAAGCAGGGTGGATATGCAGCTTGCGGATGTCTCCACTGAGGAGGAAAAGGTCAATATCGCCAACGATTTAAAGAAGAAGCTGGATGCCATCAATACCGCCGCGGCAGAATATCAGAATAAAAAAGATGCCAACAGCAAGGCAAAAATCGAATGGGAGCAGCAGCAGAAATCCGCAAAGCTGGGGCTTGTTTCCGCAGTCGAATTGCAGGCACTCGAGCTGCAGTATGAGCAGACCGAAATGGAGCTTTCCGCCGCAGCCTATGCCTACGATTTGGCGTGGGAGGAATATAATATGCTCATGAACGGCACCACCCTTGATATCTACGATGTTTATAAATCAAAGCTGAGCTGAAAAAAACAATACGAAGGGAGAAAAGCAGGATGAAGATTATTGATTTGACACAGCTGATGACAGCGTCCATGCCCGTCTATCCGGGTACGGAGCCGCCGCATTTGACGGTAGCCAATACTTATGAAACGGATGGCTTCCGCGAAACATTGCTCTCCTTCTTTTCCCATACAGGCACCCACATGGATGCTCCCTTTCATCTCTTTGGAGATAGAACAAAGCTGAATGAAATGCCTGCGGCGCAGTTTGTCGGCAAGGCGCTTGTCATCCCCTGCATGCAGTATGGTGCAGGCGAGGAAATCGGCATGGAAGCCCTTGCTCCCGTCCGTCAGCTTGCGGATGAGACGGATTTTCTTCTTTTCCATACCGGTTGGAGTCGATATTGGGGCAAAGCGGAATATTTCGGGGACTATCCCGTTCCCTCTCAGGAGGTCTGCCGCTATGCGCTGGAAAGCGGCAAAAAGGGGCTTGGTTTCGATACCATCGGCATTGATCCCATCGCAGATGAAGGGCTGACACGCCATCGTCTGCTTTTGTCCCAAAGAGATATCGTGATTATCGAAAACCTCACGAATCTGGATAAAATCGGGGAAGGTCTGTTTCTCTTTGCAGCCTTGCCCTTGAAATATGAAAACGCGGATGGTGCGCCTGTGCGTGCCGTTGCCATGCTAGAGGAAGAATAACGCAAATTTTCCCCCTTCCCTACATATCCTTATAAATAGCAAAGGAGGCGGTAGGATGAAGGGGATTTTTTTGCGAAAGGAATGGGTGAGCCTTGTCTGCTGTTTCTGCATCATCGGGGTCTGCCTCGTGCATACTGCGCTTGGAAAGGAAACCAAAGCCCTTTTTCCCATGATGGGCGTGCGGGTGGTTCTGGATGCAGGGCATGGAGGTTGTAGATAACGCAAGTGATGAAAACAACGAAAATACAAGGAGAAAGGCAACTGTTGTACCTATTAAAATAGAATATGTGTGAGAGGACAAGCCTTTCAATAATGTAGACGTTCAGAAATGAGCGTCTATTTTTATACCCAAAATGAAAGGAGCATTAAATTTATGAAAAAGACATGGAAACGATTGTGTACGGGCTTCTTAGCTCTTGCAACTGTCGTTACTGCTTTACCGA
>OHAO01000668.1_pt1 | contig 24971 bp, 29 predicted proteins | sample 1577151 | NCBI WGS metagenome assembly OHAO01 (sample SAMEA3541585, study PRJEB24748) | human gut metagenome | biome: human gut; feature: human-associated habitat; material: faeces | place: China | collected 2012 | reverse complement strand
CAACCGCGCCTTACTATCGTGAGGCGCGAGTGACGGTAGTTGGGCGGCAGACTGCTTGCGAAATAGCGGCATTGCTTCGCTCGCCGCATTGATTAGAGCAGAAGAGAAGAAAGACTGCCGAGCTTTAGGCCGACACACAGGCCGCAGCGAAAAGAAGCGTCGCGCTCAAGACCAATAATGTCAGAGCGATCGTCCTGTAATTTTTTGAAGAGAACGGACTGTTCGGTGTTAAGCATGGCAAGAAGTTCAAGATACTGTGAATCGTAATAGGACAAGGATGCCCGATAATCGTCGAGTTCGTCCTTTGACAAAAAGCGTGCCGGATGTTCTCCATATCCGGCACAAAACAGGGATTCGTAAAGATGCAGCATACAATAACCTCAACAATAAACGAAGTTTTCTTCATATTTTCTTTATTGTAACACGAAGAAAACTTCATGTCGATAGGAAACAGAAATGAATTTTCCCGAATATATCTTAAAACTGAGACAGGAGCGCGGACTAAAGCAGAGCGATGTTGCGTCGGCGATCGGTGTGACCGTCCGCGCTTATCAGGCGTATGAATACGGAAAAAGTGAACCGCGGATGTCGACGCTCATTGCGCTGGCCGATTTTTATGATCTTTCACTGGACGAATTGGTCTGCCGAAAGGCAGAACACGGTGTGTAACACCAAACTTGCGGAAAAACTCTGCATGTAAACTTGAATTTGCTGGAAAGAAACGCTTCTGTCCACTATAATGAAGTACAGTAGTATATCCAAAATAGACGGAGATTGATGGAGACTGCCGATACGCAGGCAGAGCGACAGCGGAGATAGAAGCAAACCAAGTCGTTTAGATACGACACTTGGCAGGCAGTGCAATCCGCAGGCAAAAGGCTGTTCAAGGGAAGACATACAATGCAGACGCCTTTCTTTTGGACGGTCACACCGCCCGTTTTCTTTCTCGGGAAAGAAAATGGGGGGTGTGCTATGCAGCAGCGTGACGCGCTGCATTTCCTTTGAAAGAGAAAAGAAAATAAAGGGAGGTCACCATGAGAAGAAACATCCACTATAAGCCCAGCAAGGGCATGAGCGTCTTTTCCGGCATTATCGCGTGCGCGATGGGCGTGTTCGGCCTGTTTACGATCCCGAGCATCGGCGCGATGATCGGCTTCAAGGCCATCTGGTGCCTGATGACGTTCGGTATGGGCATCTACAATTTTCTGCTCGCGGCGGGCGTTGTGAAGTACAACGGCGGCTACGAGATCACCGACGAGTCGGACGACGGCGCAAAGGGCGGCAAGTCCGACGCCGAAGCGCGGCTCGAGGAATTGCAGACGCTTTACGACCGCAGACTCATTACGGAAGAGGAGTATCAGGAAAAACGCAGGGACATTCTGGACCGGCTGTAAGAGAAAGGAGCGCGGACAATGGGAGAAGTTTTGATCCTTATTATCATCGCACTTGTCTGGGGGTTTAAGGCGGCTGTCGCCAACGAGGACAAAAAGGTCAACGATCGGGAAACGGGCAGCGTTTCGTCGACGCCCGACGAGCTCATCAAAAAGGCCAACCGCACGGTTGAAGATCTTGATGCGCTGCGCGGGCAGACGGAAAAAAAGCGCCCGAGCCCGACGGAGATCAAAGCGCTCCACGAGCAGCGCCGCGCCGACGAGCGCGCGCATAGCGAAAAGCGCTGGGAGCTTGCGCGCAGGAAGCAGGCCGACAGCGGTGAGGTCCATTCCGTCCACATGGACAGCTGCGAGGACCGGCTTGAGAGTTTGAAGGTCTTATATGACGCGGGCATTCTGGACCGCGAGGAATACGCCCAGCGCGTCGCGCGCGTCAAGCGTCAGCACGCGCAGAGCAGAGGGTAAGCAAAATAAAAAGGAAGCGAACACACCATGTATGACGAACTGACACAGGTCGACATTGACAAGATGAAGGCAGAGCTGGAGCACCGCCGTTTGGAGCTTCGCCCCAAGCTCATCGAAGATGTGCAGACGGCGCGCGCGTTCGGCGACTTGAGCGAAAACTACGAGTACAAGGTCGCCAAGCAGGAGAAAAACCGCAACGAGAGCCGCATCCGTTACTTGGAGCGCATGATCGCGACGGCGAAGGTCATCGAAGTGAACGAAAAAGAGGGCACCGTCGGCCTTTTTGACCACGTGGTGCTCTATAACGAAAAGCTGGGGAAAGAGCAGAACATCCAGCTCGTGACCACCCTGCGGCAGAACGCGCTCAAGGGCCTCATCAGCAAGGAATCGCCCGTCGGCAAGGCCATCCTGGGGAAAAAGGTCGGCGACCGCGTCGAGATCGTCGTCTCGCCGGAAATGAAGTACACGGTCGAAATTCGTTCGATCACGCCGGGCGAGGACGATGCATCGCTCGAGATCAGCTCTTATTGAGGAAACGCATGAAACAGGTCATTATCTATACCGACGGCGCGTGCTCGGGCAACCCCGGCCCCGGCGGCTGGGGCGCGGTGCTCAAATACGGCGCGCACGAGCGCGAGCTCTCCGGCGGCGAGGCGAGCACGACGAACAACCGCATGGAGCTCACCGCCGTCATCGAGGCGCTGCGGCTCTTAAAAGAGCCGTGCGTCGTGGAACTCTATTCCGACTCGCGCTACGTCATCGACGCGCTGGAAAAGCGCTGGGTCTACGGATGGAAGCAGCGCGGCTGGGTCAAAAGCGACAAAAAGCCCGCGCTGAACGTCGATTTGTGGGAGCAGCTCTTGTCCCTCATCGCCCGGCATGAAATGCACTACCACTGGGTCAAAGGCCACGCGGAGAATGAGTACAACAACCGCTGCGATGAGATGGCGGTGGCAGAGTGGCATAAGTTTAAGTGAGGGATAGCGTGGCCTTTCGCCGGAAGTCCGGCGGCGCGAGCGGCGAATTCACTTCGCCGCCGTAAGACATGCAATAAAATAGGGTTCCCGCGCGGCCTGCCGCGTGGGAAAATAATGCCGCGACGGTGAATCAGTTTAAGTAAGAATAAAACCGACGACAACTACAGAAAGAAGGTTGATTCCGGAGAAGACGGTTGGAAAGCTCAGGCAGGGCTGGGGCCGCATTTGCTTCCTTTTAGCGCCCTGGTGGAAGTACGGCAAGACCTTAATGGTCGGCTCGTTTATCTCATCGGTGCTGTTTGTGCCGGCGGCGGGGTATTTTTCCGCGACGCTGGCGCAGGCGGTGATCGAAATGATCGAAGCGGGAAAGCCGTTTGAAGCGGCATTTTTGACGGGCCTGACATACCTTTTGCTCGCGCTGGCGCTCAATCTGCTCCACGCGGTGTACGAGGATTTTTACCTCCGGTGGAAAAAGCAGGAGATCGAGGGGACGATCGAGCGGTCGATCTACGAAAAAGCCCTGATGGTCGACTACCGGCACTTTGACGATCCGAGCTATTTCGACAGCTACAAGTTAACGACGGAGAAATTTGCCTCGCAGTCGTCGGAGACGCTGCAAAATCTCTTCTCACTTTTGAGCGGCGTCGCGAAATGCATTGTCTACGGCGCGCTGATCGCGTCGCAGGGCATTGCGCTGCTGCTCATCGTTCTGGGCTGCTCTGCGTTTGTCGCGTATGCGCAAATTTACTGGAGCAGGGTGTCCGTGGAGCGTGAGACGGCTATGGTCAACGACCAGCGGAAGGCTGACTATCTGCGGCGGCTGTTTTTTGACCATACGGCGGTCGCCGACCTGCGTGCATCGAACATCAAAAAGCCGCTTTTTGCGCTGTTCGACGGCTCTGTGAAGAGCAGGGCCGCGATCTATCGAAAATACGGCGCAAAGGAATTTTTGACCGATATTCTGGCGAACCTCGCGCAGCTCGGCACGACGTTTGCCGTGCCGGTCTATGTCGCATGGGGCGTGATGTCTGGCAATATCGGCGGCATTGGCGTCTATGCGACGCTGATCGCCTCGTCGCTCGCGCTCAAGGAGGCGCTCAACGCGCTCGGCTGGTGGAGCTCGCAGGTCGCCTTAGGCGTTGCCTACGCGCAGAAGGTGCAGCACTTTTTCGACACAGATTCGACCATCGAAGCGTCGACAGACGGCGAAAAAGCGTCAGACGGCCCGTTTTCCGTCCGATTCGACCATGTGTCCTACCGCTACGGCGGCAGCGATGAGTTTGCCATCCGTGATCTGAGTCTTGCCATCGCGCCCGGAGAAAAGATCGCCATCGTCGGCGAAAATGGCGCGGGGAAGACGACGCTCACAAAGCTCCTGCTCCACCTGTACGACGCGGACGGAGGAACGGTGCAGATCAACGGCCGCCCGATCGCGGACTATGACGTGAGCACGCTGCGCGGCAGGATCGGCATCGCGTTTCAGCAGTCTCGCCTGTACGCGCTGTCTGTCCGCGAAAATATGACGGCCTACGCCGATGCGGACGATGCGCGGCTCAAATCCTGCCTTGAGGAGGTCGGCCTGCGGCTTTCTCTGGACGCGCAGGTCACGAAGGAGTTCGACGAAAATGGCGTGGTACTCTCGGGCGGAGACGCGCAGCGCCTATGCCTGACGCGGCTGCTGCACAGCGAATTTGGGCTGCTCATCCTCGACGAGCCGTCCAGCGCGCTGGATCCGATTGCCGAGTACCGCATCGCAAAGCTGATCTTCGACCGCTCGCCGACGACCACCGTTATGGTCGCGCACCGGCTCTCCACGGTCGTGGATGCGGACCGAATTTATCTTCTCTCCGATGGAAGAATCATAGAATCTGGCACGCATGCGGAGCTGATGGCGCAGAACGGAAAATATCGGGAAATGTTTTTAAAGCAGGCCGAAGGGTACTTGAAAGCTTAGAGGAAGTGTGGTACAACAAAAGCAAATTTTTTCTCAGCAGGGAGGGGAGCCTTCCCGCTTTGCTGAAGTAATATGAAGGAGCAAAAGACTATGGCAGAATTCAACGCAAAGCAGCAGCTTCCGGGACTTCTCGACTGGATGCGCGCGCAGATGAAGGCCTGCGGAGGCAAGACCGCCGTCATCGGCATTTCCGGCGGCAAGGACAGCTCCGTCACGGCGGCGCTGAGCGTGGCGGCCTACGGTCGCGAGAATGTCGTCGGCGTGCTGATGCCCGACGGCGTGCAGCCGGACATCGACTATTCCAACGGCCTTGTCGACGTGCTGAACATCCGCCACTACACGTTCAATATTCACGGCGGCACGAGCGGCATTCTCGACGAGATGGCGCGCGTGGGCATCGACGCGAGCCGCCAGACGAAGGTGAACCTGCCGTCCCGCATCCGCATGGCGACGCTGTACGCCATCGCGCAGAGCGAGGAGGGCGGCATCGTCATCAACACCTCGAACCTCTCCGAGGACTGGGTCGGCTACTGCACGATCTACGGCGACAGCGCGGGCGCGTTCTCGCCGCTCGGCATGTACACGACCGAGGAGGTCATCGCGCTGGGCGCGAAGCTGGGTCTGCCCGAGCGCTTCCTCATCAAGCCGCCGTCCGACGGCCTGACCGGCAAGACGGACGAGGACAATCTCGGCTTTACCTACCACGCGGTGAACGAGTACATTCGCAAGGGCGAGGTCGACCCCGCCATCAAGGAGCAGATCGACCGCAAGCACAAGGTGTCGCGCTTCAAGTTCCAGACGCTTCCGGTGTATCAGAACGGGCTGCCGATCGTCCTGCCGGAGGAGACGGATTATTATAATCCTAACAAAAAGTAAGCAGCGCGCAGCGCTGCACCTTAGTCCCAGCGTGCCGCAGGGGTGCGAACAAAGGGGGCCATTCTCTCACGTGAGAGAATGGCCCCCTTTAAATCCCCCAAGAGAACGCGAGGGGCCTTGCCCCTCGACCCCGCTACATTGCGAGATTGAGGCTCGAAGAGCTGCGCGGCCTGCGGGATCGGGTGCGGTGTACGTGGCTTCGCCACGGGTCTCTGCGAATCGTTACCAGTATCAACCGCGCCTTACTATCGTGAGGCGCGTGTGACAAGAGAATGGCGGCAGACTGCCTGCGGGGGCGGCATTGCTTCGCTCGCCGCGCTCAGGGCTGCTTCTTTTTTAGTCCTTCGCTGGGTCGGTACTGTTGATGGGTTCGTCGGGAATGATATCTTGCGCGATGATTTGCTCTTCTGCGTCCAGCAGGGCTTTTTTCAGGACTTCGCGGGCAAGGATGCCTTTGCCCTCGTCGTAGAGGTCGATGGCCTCGCTCATGCTGCGCACCATGCCGTGGTAAAGGGTTCGATAAGTTGTCATTTTATTTCCTCCTTTTGTGCGTCATTATTGCGTCACTTTTTCTTTTTAGTATAATTTGACGCTAAAATTTTGTCAATACTTCGTCACGGAGGTTGGCAAATGGATTCAAAAAGTCGTTACACCCTGCGCACCGATCCGGTGCTGCTGGAAAAGCTCGGATATATCGCTGAATACGAGGGACGCACCAAAAACCGTGAACTGGAGCAGATGATCAAGCGCCGCATCGCAGCTTTCGAACAGGAGCACGGTGAGATTCCCATAGAAGAAAACGACCGCTGACGCGGTCGTTTTTTTGCCCCCGTCCCGCGGCGAGCGAAGCAATGCCGCCAGCAGGCAGTCCGCCGCCGTGCTATCGTCACTCGCGCCTCACGAAGTAAGGCGCGGTTGCGAGTGGTGACGAAACGTAGGGACCCGTGGCGAAGCCACGTACACCGCACCAGATTCCGTAGGCCGCGTAGCTCTTCAAGCCTAAAACTGCCAATGCAGCGGGGTCGAGGGGGAAGGCCCCTCGTCCTTTCTCTCGGGGGTTTAAGGGGGATACTCTCTTTCGAGAAAGAGAGTATCCCCCTTTATCCGTGCAGCGCCAAGCGCTGCTCTCCCCGCGGCACCAGTGCCGCAGCTTCCTTTGCACTTGTGCGAAAAAACGGGTGCCATTCTCTCACGTGAGAGAATATCCCCCTTACCTGGCAGCAGCGCTAAGCGCTGCATTACCCCTCCGCGCATCGCGCGGATCAGCCAGTGCCCCTTTGGGCACAAAAAAAGAGCCATCCTTTCGGATGGCTCTCATTTTCGCTCGATTAGCCAACGCTGTTGAGCTTCAGGGTCAGCGCGCTCTTCTTGTGCGCGGCGTTATTCTTGTGCAGAATACCCTTAGCAGCAGCCTTATCGACAGACTTCACTGCGACCTTGTAAGCGCTCTCGGCCTCGGTGCGATTGCCTTCAGCGGCAGCCGCCTCGAACTTCTTGAGTGCGGTCTTCAGTGCGGACTTGTCGGCCTTGTTGCGCTCATTACGCACACCAGACACCTGAACGCGCTTCTTGGCAGACTTAATATTCGGCAAACCAAACACCTCCTCCGGTTGGAATTCGCACCGGCGGACAAAAAATCCACCGTGCAGAATGGTATTTTAGCAAAGAATGCAAGAAATTGCAAGCATTTTTTCGAAATTTTCTGATTTTTTTGTATGACACAAAACTTTGTGGATAAAATAGGGAAAGAAAACAAGATTTAGTAAAAGGAGAGAGGCAAAATGCTCCAATACCGCACCGATCTTGCCATGGAGGCGCACGAGCTGCTCTGCGCGAAAAGCCGCGCGCAGACACTCTCCGGCGTGGATAGCCGGACGGTCTTCCGCCGCGGGTGCAGCGTGACGAGCGTGCGCATCGACACCGAGGGCGCGGCGCGCCAGCTCGGCAAGCCCCGCGGGCGGTATGTGACGCTCGACCTCTCGCCGCTGCAAAAAAACGCGGACGATGTGCTCGAACGCGCGTCGCGCGCCGTGGGGGCGGAGCTTCGAGCGCTGCTCGGCGAGAATGTGAAAAGCGTGCTCGTCGCGGGACTCGGCAACGCGAGCATGACGCCGGACGCCATCGGGCCGAGGAGTGCGGAGCATGTGCTTGTAACGCGCCATCTGCGGCAAAACGGCGCGTTTTCCGCATTTTGCTCGGTCAGCGTGCTGACGCCGGGGGTTTTGGGCCAGACGGGCATTGAGGCGATGGAGACGCTGCGCGGCACGGTGCGCGCGGTGCAGCCCGACGCGGTCATCGCGATCGACGCGCTCGCGTCCCGCTCGCTCATGCGGCTCTGCTCCACGGTGCAGCTCTCTGACACGGGCATCGTCCCAGGCAGCGGCGTGGGCAATCACAGGTGTCCCCTCAGCCGCGACACGCTCGGCGTGCCGGTCTACGCCATCGGCGTTCCCACGGTCGTCGACGCGGCGACGCTGACGCTCGATGTGCTCGAAGAGGCCGGAAAGTCGGACGTCGATCCCGCCGCCCTGCGCGGCCACGAGACCGTCATGGTCACGACGCGCGACATCGACGCGCAGATCCGCGAGCTCGCCCGCGTCATCGGCTACGGCATCGACCTTGCGCTCCAGCCGCTCGATTTTTCCGAGCTCTGCGCGCTCATGGGCTGAAGATGTGCAAAATTTCCGGTGGTATTCATAATTTGTTTACAACCGATTCAAACTTTAGCCAAGATTGACTGGTATCTTAATACTTGCAAAGGGGAACTCCCCCCGATGTGATTTTCTCCCTCCTAAAAATACACACACAACACAGCAAGAAGCCCTCGCCGATCCCGGCGGGGGCTTTTTGTTTCCTTTTTTCTCTTTTTCGCACAAGTGCAAAGGAAGCTGCGGCACTGGTGCCGCGGGGAGAGCAGCGCTTGGCGCTGCACGGATAAAGGGGGATACTCTCTTTCTCGAAAGAGAGTATCCCCCTTAAACCCCCGAGAGAAAGGACGAGGGGTCTTGCCCCTCGACCCCGCACATTGGCAGATCGGCACTTGAAGAGCTGCGCGGCCTGCGGAATCGGGTGCGGTGTACGTGGCTTCGCCACGAATCTTCTGCTATTCGTTGCCGATATCAACCGCGCCCTACTCCGTGAGGCGCGAGTGACGGTAGCACGGCGGCGGACTGCCTGCGGGGGTGGCTTTGCCGCGCTCGCCGCCGGACAGCAAAAAACGACCGCGTTAGCGGTCGTTTTAATCTTCGGTGAAGCGGAAGAGGTCGTTGGGGGTGCATTCGAAGATCTGGCAGAGGGCTTCGATATTTTCGTAGCGGATGGATTTGGTCTCGTTGTTGACCATGCGACTGAAATTCTGATAGCTCATCCCCAGCTGGTGGTAGAGCCAGTATTTCGTCTTTCCCTTTTTCTCCAACAGGGACAAAACATCTAATGTTACCATATCTGATGCTCCCATTCTCTCATGTTTTCATCAGTCTATGGCAGTTTTTCTCTTGACATATAGACTAATACATTAGATGATGTTTACATCAGACATTTAGGAGGAGAAACGCATGGAAGACTACACAAAGCTGTACCATTTACTCTTCAACGCGATCACGGATGCGTTGGAACAAATGAATGCCCAAAACTTCGGCAGTGCCAAAGAAACCCTCGTCTCCGCCCAGCAAAAAGCAGAAGAAATCTATATCACAGCAGAGAACTAAAAAAGGAGCAGCCCTGAGCGCGGCGAGCGCAGCAATGCCGCGCCGTCAGAAGCAACAGCGGGGTGGATAATCCAAAAAGGAGGGGCAAAGCCCCTCCCTTTTGGTCGTTAGGGGTGCAGGGGCGAAATCGAAACGCCCCTGCCGTTCTCTTAGGGGTTCAAAAGGGGACCTTCTCTCACGTGAGAGAAGGTCCCCTTTTATCACCGCTTGTCCTGTAAGGACAAATAATTTACAGATACTTCTGCATGCCGTCGGTGGCGAGAGCGGGGTCGCCGGAGACGGAGATGGTGAACTTGACGCCGGTGGCGTTGCTGAAGCGATCGAGCTCGTTCAGGAAATCGTCGGCCGCCTGGTTGCACTCGCCGCCGGTGATCTTGAACAGGTTGTCGATGAAGATGTGGGAAATATCGTAATTGCCCGCGTACAGGCCGAACAGGAAGCCGCGCAGGGCCTCGTAGTTGGACAGGTCGTACTCGTAGGCAGAGATCAGACGAACGTGATAGTGCAGGTCAAAGGTCATGGTAGACTTTGCTTCGACGCAAACGACGCTGCCGTTATCCTCCTGCGCAGTGGTATTGATCATTTCGATCAGCTTCTTGGTCTTACCGGTGCCCTTTTCACCCATGATGAGTCTGACCATAGAAATCACTCCTTTCAATAGATCCCCGCCTCTTTTGCGGGGGATGGTCTTTCTGATGGCATCAGCATAGCATAAATGAAACAAATTTGCAATGCTGAATGGAAAGTTTCAGGTTTATTCAAAAAATTCAGCGCAGGCGCTTACGCAGCTGCTCGCCCATTTCCTCGTATCCGGGCTTGCCGAGCAGCGCGAACATGTTCTTTTTATAGGCCTCCACGCCCGGCTGATCAAAGGGATTGACGCCGAGCAGATAGCCGCTCAGCCCGCAGGCATATTCAAAGAAGTAAATGAGCTGGCCCATCGTGCGGGCGTTGTTCTCATCGAGATTCAGAATGATGTTCGGCACGCCGCCCTCGACATGGGCGAGCAGCGTCCCGTCCATGGCCTGACGGTTGATGAAGTCCATCGTCTTTCCCGCAAGGAAGTTGAGCCCGTCGCCATTCGCTTCGTCAAAGGGGACGACCATCTGCTGCTCCGCGGGCGCAAAGCGCACGACGGTCTCCATCAGCATACGCTCGCCCTGCTGGATGTACTGGCCCATCGAGTGGAGGTCGGCGGTGAAGTCTACGCTCGCGGGGAAGAGGCCCTTTTCCTCCTTGCCCTCGCTCTCGCCGTAGAGCTGCTTCCACCACTCGGCCATGAAGCGGAACGCAGGCTCGAAGCACGCGAGAAGCTCCACCTTCTTGCCCTGACGGTAGAGCTCGTGGCGCATGGCGGCGTATTGCCACGCGGGATTGCTGTAATCGTTTTTCGAGCAGAGCGACATCATCTCCTGTGCGCCGCCCATGAGTTCATCCAGATCAACGCCCGCGACGGCGATGGGGAGAAGGCCCACGGCGGTGAGCACGCTGTAGCGCCCGCCGATGTTGTCGGGTACGACGAATTCCTCGTACCCCTCCTGATCGGCGAGGCTCTTCAAAGCGCCCTTATGCGCATCGGTCGTGGCATAGATGCGCTTCGCGGCCTCGGCCTTGCCGTATTTCTTTTCGAGCTTTTCGCGGAAGAAGCGGAACGCGACGGCGGGCTCGGTCGTCGTGCCGGACTTCGAAATGACGTTGACGGAGAAATCGTCGTCGCCGATGAGCTCTGTCACCTCGCGCAGCGCGTCGGAGGAGAGGCCGTTGCCGATAAAGTAGATGTTCGGCGTGGACTTCTTCTTTAAGTTATAGTTCGGGGAGCAGAGGCATTCGATGACGCCGCGCGCGCCGAGATAGCTGCCGCCGATGCCGATGACGACGAGCGCCTTGGAATCGCCCTGAATCTTCTTCGCCGCGGCGAGGATGCGCGCGTACTCGCCTCTGTCATAGTCGCGCGGGAGCGTGACCCAGCCGATGAAATCAGAGCCCTTTCCGCCGCCGTTTTGCAGCCAGCCCGCCGCGCGCTCGAGACGCGGGCGCAGCGCCGCTTCATACGGCAACGAGAGAAACGATGCGGCATGGGAGATATCAATAGACAGCATAAAAATGGCCTCCTGCGATCAAAAATTCTTGCTTGCATTGTAGCACACGGCAAAAAAAGAAACAAGCGCAAAGCGGGGAAAAACGGGAGGCAAACACCGCGCTGCCGTCCAGAAACCGTGAAAACTGTGGAAAGCGGCAAAAAACGATTCGCTTTACCGCTACATCTTTGTAAAGTGCGTGTATTTACTGTCGCGCGTTATTGTGTTATCGTGTTACCACACTAAATCGAACGGCCAAGCGCCGGAACTTACAGGAGGAAGAAACGATGAAAAAATTCTTAGCCATGGCGCTTGCCGCCGTGATGGTACTGGCCCTTGCCGCCTGCGGCAGCAAGAACGACACCGCCGACGATACCGGTGATGCGCAGGACGCGCAGGGCGGCGAGACGCAAAAGCTGATCGTCGGCTTTGATGCCGAGTTCCCGCCGTTCGGCTTCATCGCCGCCGACGGCAGCTACGACGGCTTTGACCTCGCAATGGCCAAGGAGCTGTGCGCGCGCCTCGGCTGGGAGTACGAGGCCGTGGCCATCGACTGGAACAGCAAGGACGCCGAGCTCTCCAGCGGCACGATCAACTGCATCTGGAACGGCTTTACCTACACCGGCCGCGAAAATGACTACACGTTCTCTGACCCCTATGTGGATAACTCCATCGTGATGGTCGTGAAGGCCGACAGCGGTATCACCTCGCTCGCGGACCTCGCCGGTAAGAGCGTGATGGCGCAGGCCGCGTCCTCCGCGGTCGACGCGATCAACGAAAACGAGGACTTCAAGGCGTCGCTCAAGGAGGTCGTGGAGCTCGGCGATTACAACATGGGCTTTATGGACCTCGCTCAGGGCACGGTGGACGCCGTGGCCGCTGACCTCGGCGTTGCGCAGTATCAGATCGCGAACAACGACGGCGACTATGTCATCCTTGACGAGCCCCTCTCCACCGAGCAGTACGCCATCGGCTTCCTCAAGGGCAACACCGAGCTGCGCGACGCGGTGAACGCCGAGCTCCTCAAGATGGCCGAGGACGGCACCATGCTGGAGATCGCGCAGAAGTACGTCGATCAGGGTCTCGTGCTCGATAGCCTGTGCCTCATCAAAAAGTAAAGACGATCACTTCGGGCGACTGTAAAAACCGATCATTGATTCATAGGTGCCCATCCTCTTCTCAGGGGGGAGCGGGGGCGAAAGCCCCCGCTTTTTCCCGCTTATGACCGAATAAGGGAGAATCATTCCATGACTGTATCCACGATGCTTTCCCTGCTGTCGCAGGGCTTTGTCACATCGCTATTGATCTTTGCGCTGACGCTGCTATTCTCCATGCCGCTGGGCCTTGCGGTGATGTTTGGCCGCCGCAGCAGATTGACACCGCTGCGCGGCTTCATCAAGGCGTATATCTCCATCATGCGCGGAACGCCGCTGATGCTGCAGCTGATGGTCGTCTTCTACGGGCCGAAGCTTCTGCTCGGCGTCACGGTGCCGGGCAACTGGCGCTTCACGGCGGTCATCGTCGCGTTCGTCATCAACTATGCGGCGTATTTTGCCGAGATCTACCGCGGCGGACTTGAATCCATCCCGCGTGGGCAGTATGAGGCCGCGCAGGTGCTCGGCTATACCAAGGCACAGACATTTTTCAAGATCATCCTGCCGCAGATGGTCAAGCGCGTCATCCCTGCGGTGACGAACGAGGTCATCACGCTCGTCAAGGACACGTCGCTCGCGTCCGTCATCGGCACGGTGGAGATGTTCACGCGCGCCAAGCAGATCGTTGCCTCGCCGAATACGCCGGGCATGCTGGCGCTGGTGGCGGCAGGGGTGTTCTACTATGTCTTCAACTATGTGGTCGCCTTCGCCATGGAAAAATGGGAGCAGGCGCTGCGCTATTACCGCTAAAGGGAGGGGAGAGCAATGGCAGTTTTTGAAATGCGGAACGCCGGAAAGGCGTTTGGCGCGCTCGAAGTCTTAAAGGGCGTGTCGCTCAAGGTGGAAAAGGGCGAGGTCGTGTCGATCATCGGTCCATCGGGCGGCGGCAAGTCGACGATGCTGCGCTGCGCGACGCTGCTTGAGACCATGGACTCCGGCACGCTCGCGTATGGCGAAAACGTCGCCGCGCGCGAGGAAAACGGCAAAAGCGTCTACGCCGGAAAAGCCGCGCTCGCGCAGGTGCGGCGGCAGTTCGGGCTGGTGTTCCAGCAGTTTGACCTCTTCCCGCACTACACGGTGCTGAAAAATGTCTGCGACGCGCCGATCTCGGTGCAAAAGCGCGATAGAGCCGAGGTCGAGGCCGAGGCGATGGCGCTGCTCGACAAAATGGGACTAAAAGGCAAGGAAAACGCCTACCCCTACCAGCTCTCGGGCGGGCAGCAGCAGCGCGTGGCCATCGCCCGCGCGCTCGCGATGAAGCCGGAAATTCTCTTTTTCGACGAGCCGACCTCCGCGCTCGACCCGCTTTTGACCGGCGAGGTGCTGCGCGTGATCCGCTCTCTTGCCGACGAGCACATGACCATGGTCATCGTGACGCACGAGATGCCCTTTGCCCGTGCCGTGAGCGACCGCGTCGTGTTTCTGGACGGCGGCGTCATCGTGGAGCAGGGCAGCCCCGAGCAGGTCTTCGAAAACCCGCAGCAGGAGCGAACCAAGGAATTCTTGCAGTCTTACCGCGAGACGAGCAGCGCTCAGGCGTAGTAATTCACGAGCAGGTCGACGACCGCACCGTAGCTCTGCGTGCCGAGTTCATCGCCGTAGGATTTGATCATCTTATCATTGAGCGACTGGGTGACGGTGGCCGTGAGGCCCTTGTACTGCGCCCAGTAGGCGCTGTTGTAGCGCAGATCGAGCACGATCTCGTCGGGAAGCGAATCGCGAATCTGCTGCCATGCGTCGGGGTCGACGCGGTAGAGCGCGTTGCCGAGGTGAATGTAGCCGAGCATCCAGCCCGCATAGTTGTAGTTTGCGTTGTCGCAGCGCGTGCAGGCGAGGACCGCAAGGAAGTTGCTCTGCTGCTCGGACGTGATGCCGCGCTGGTGCGAGAGCTCGTGCGCGCAGGTCGAGGCCAGCAGCATCGCGGGCGAGTCCATGTTGACGTTCGACTCGCCCGTAAACGGGAAGTAGAAGCCCGTGAAGTTCATCGCGCTCATGATCTTCGAAAAGAAAATGCCCTTGGGCTTCTGGTCCGGCATGTCGAGGAACGGAAATTCGTCGTACAGGCAGTCGTACACCGTGTCGGCGTAGTCTAAAATCTCCTGCCGGTCGGCGGTGAAGAGGCCGTTTTCGTCGCGCATGATGTGCGCCGATGCCTCGGCAAGATGGTCCGCGAAATACTGCGTGACGCGCACTAAGTCTTCATACGCGACGGGCTCGGGCGAAAGGCCGCTTCTGTCGCAGAAGTCGTCCGCGTAATAGTTCGCGCCCCAGAGGAGTGAGAACGCGGCGCAGACCGTGAGAAATAAGTCGAGCACGAAGAGCGCGCAGCGGTACGCGGCGCGCCCTTTTTGGCGCGATCTGACCAGATAGCGCACCATCAGCACGAGCAGCACGACCGCCGTGACCGCCGCGAGCACATACAGAAGCTCCGCGACCGAAAACGGCAGCGCCGCGCACGCGCGGCCTAAGAATTGCTCCAAGGGCAGCGTGACCGAATAGACCCAGAAATTGACGGCCGCGCGGCTGCCGCGGAAAAGATAAAAAAGCACAAGGACTGCGCCGCAGGCGAAAAGCCAGCGGTGCAGTCCTTTGTTGTCACGGTACAGGGTTTTCATGGGGAGATCAGTCCTTTTTTTCATCCGGAGAGGCGAGCGGCGCGGGGGCGAACATCGCGTCGTCCGTCACGCCCTTTTTCGTGAGGCTGCGGTTCGTGAACCAGTTCACAAGCGAGCTGATGCACGCGAAGATCGGCACGCCGAGGAACATGCCGAGCACCCCGCCGAAGCCGCCGCCGACCACAATGGCCACGATGACCCAGAAGCTCGAAATGCCGGTGGATTTGCCGAGGATCTTCGGCCCCAGAATGTTGCCGTCAAACTGCTGCAATGCGATGATGAAGAGAATGAAATAAAGGCACTGCTTGGGGCTGACGAGCAGGATGAGGAATGCGCTCGGAATGGCGCCGAGGAACGGGCCGAAGATCGGGATGATGTTCGTCACGCCCACAAACACCGAAATGATCGGCGTATACGGGAACTTGAAGATCGAGCAGCAGATGAAGCAGAGGATGCCGATGATGAGCGAGTCGAGCAGCTTTCCGCGCACGAAGCCGCTGAAGATGCGGTCAGCCTCGGCCACGGCGCGCAGCGTGCGGCGGTACGGCGTTTCGGGCAGAATGGCGTAGAGGATCTTCTTCGACTGCTTGGCAAAGCTCTCCTTGCGCGCAAGCAGATACACCGAGATCATCATGCCGATCAGCAGGTTTTTGAGGAAGATGACGACGCTCCAGATGCCGCCCGTCACGGCGACGATGGCGACCTGCGCCTGCGGGATGACCGTGTCGGTGACCCACTTGACGAGCTTATCGTAGTAGCCGTTGAGTGCGGAGAGCAGCTGGTCGGAGTAGATGTCGTCGGAGAAGATCGTCTGATTCTCCACAAGGCTGTTGACCCAGTTGTAGACGGTTTTATAATAGCTTTCAAAGTTGTCGGCCAGCGTCTTTGTGCTGTCGACCAGCTCGGGGATGAGGATGCTGAACATCAGGTAGATGAGGGCGATGACGCAGATCCACGTGACGAGGATGCTCAGCCCCCGGACAAGCGAGGACTTGACCTTCGGCAGCCCCTTTTGGATATACCGGTCGAAAAAGTCGACGATGGGGGCGAGAAGGTACGCGAACACAAGGCCGTAGATGACCGGCGAGAGCACGCTCATCAGCTTGTCGAAAAAGTCCAGCAGCACGCGGGACTGGAAAAACGTGTCGTAAAACACCAGCACGGCGCAGGCCGAGGCGACGAGCGTCACGCCGAGGTGAAGATAGGTTTTGTTCTGCTTCATGGGCTCCCCCTTTTTTGGCAAAAGGCGTTAAGTGACTGCTAAAAAGATACCAAAAACAGCTTACTATTTTTTGCCGGGAATTGCAACCGCTCATTTCGTGTGTTATGATAATCTTTACTCTCTGTTAATGAAGATGAACAGAACTTGACTTTTTTGGCAGAGGGTGATTTTGACCGACAGGGCGCAGGGTGCTTTGCCGGTCTGATGCTGTGAAGAGCAAACGAGGAGGAACCCATGGACGACAAAAAGCTGCTCTTTATCGTCAATCCCCGCGCGGGAAAGACCAAATCCCTCGCACCGCTGCTTGACGCCGCCGCGATCTACTCTGAGGCGGGCTATCTCGTCTCCGTGCGCAAGACCACGCACCGCGGAGAAGCGACGGAGCTCGCCGAATCGCTCGGGCCGGAATTCGACGTCGTCGTCTGCCACGGCGGCGACGGCACGCTCAACGAAACGGTGAACGGCGTGATGCGTATTCCGCGAGAATACCGCCCGCTCGTGAGCTATCTGCCCGGCGGCAGCACGAACGACTTTGCCGCGAGCCTGAATATCTCGTCGAATCCCGCCGAGGCGGCGGCCTCCGCCATGCGTATGAAGCCGAGATCTCTCGATGTGGGCAAATTCGGCGAGCGGAACTTCGTCTACGTCGCGTCGTTCGGCGCGTTCACGAAAACGACCTACACCGTCCAGCAGGACATTAAAAATATGTTCGGACACTTTGCGTACCTTCTTGAGGGCGTCAAGAATCTCGACACGCTCTGCCCGTACCGCATGAAGATCACGGCGGACGGCGAGGTCTTCGATGGGGAATATCTCTTCGGCGCGATCAGCAATTCGACGTCGATCGCGGGACTGATGAAGCTCTCGCCCGACGAGGTGTCGTTCGACGACGGCAAGTTCGAGCTGCTGCTCGTGCCCGTGCCGAGAACGCCGGCTGCGATGCAGGCGCTCATTTTAGCGCTCATCAACAAGGACTATTACGACTCCGAGGGGCTCATCTTCCGCCATGTCAGGCACGTCACGGCGGAGACCGCCGAGGACATTCCCTGGACGCTCGACGGCGAGTACGACCCCGGCGCGCCGGTCGTGGAGATCGAGATCGAGGAGAATGGGGTCACGATGCTATTATAAAATTTTCGCGCAACGGGTGATTGAACAGGTGATTGACGGGCGCGGTGATTGACAAGGCAGCGGGGGTTGATATATCCTTTACTGATAATGAAAACAGGGGCGGTGCGCGGTACAGGGCTGCGCTTGGGCTCCTGATGGGTGTAGAAAGGACACGGCAGATGATGAAGATCGGCTTTATCGGCACAGGAAATATGGGCGGCGCGCTGGCGAGCGCGGCGGCCAGAAGCGGCGAGGTGGAGGTGCTGCTCGCCAACCGCACGAAGGCAAAGGCGGAGGCGCTCGCGGAGCGCATCGGGGCCGTTGTGAGCAGCAACGAGATCATCGCGCGCGAGGCGGACCACATCTTCCTCGGCGTGAAGCCGCAGATGATCGTGGACGTGCTCAAGGACATCGCCCCGGCGCTTAAGGCGCGCAGGAGCGCGCCGGTGCTCATCAGCATGGTCACGGGACCGGACATCGCGCGCATTCAGGAGCTTGCGGGCGGGGACTATCCCGTCATCCGCATCATGCCGAACATGCCCGCCGCCGTGGGCGAGGGCGTGATCTTCTATGCGTGCAGCGGCAACTGCGACAAGGCGCAGCAGGAGGCATTTTTGCGCTACATGGCGCCCGCGGGCAAGCTCTTCCCGCTGGCGGAGGAGCTGCATGCCGCGGGTTCGGCGGTCGCAGGCTGCGGCCCGGCCTTTGCCGCGATCTTCTTAGAGTCGATGGCCGACGGCGGCGTCGCGTGCGGCCTGCCGCGCGCGTCGGCGATCCAGTATGCCGCGCAGATGATGCTCGGCACGGCGAAAATGGTGCTCGAGACGGGCCAGCACCCCGGCGTGCTCAAGGACAGCGTTTGCTCGCCCGCGGGCTCGACGATCCAGGGCGTGCAGACGCTCGAAAAATGCGGCATGCGCGCGGCGGTGTTTGACGCCGTGACCGTGGCCTACGAGAAAAACGTCGAGCTCAAAAAGGCGAGCGACTGAGGCTGCGGCGGAAAGGTATCTTTCCTGCGCGGCAGGCATAGTTTGCTGTGCGGGTATTTCCAGTTTTTTGCAAAAAGTGAGGAATAGATCCTATGACAGCGATCTCTCAGCAGCTCGCAGATATCACGGTGCTCTCGATCGTGGTGCGCATCCTGCTCTCCACGTTCTGCGCGGGCACGCTCGGCTTTGAGCGCGAGCGGCACAATCAGGCGGCGGGCTTTCGGACGTATATCATCGTGAGCGACGCTTCGGCGCTCGTGATGATGACGAACATCTTTGTCGCCGGCATCGGCGAAACGGACCTTGTGCGTATGTCGGCCTCGGTCATCACGGGGCTGGGCTTTCTCGGCGCGGGTACGATCTTAGTGACGCGCAATCAGGAGGTGCGCGGCTTGACGACCGCGGCGGGCCTCTGGGCGGTCGCCATCATCGGCACGGCGTTCGGCGCGGGTTTTTACGCGGGCGGCATCATCTGCTATGCGTTCATCTTCCTTGCGATGCAAGTGCTGCGGCGCGTGGACCTTCGCATCCGCAAGACGCAGCGCGTCTCCACTGTGTATTTCGAGATGGAGAAAAAGAGCACGGTCGGCCAGATCATCCGCCAGGTAAAGGGCCACGGACACTACATTTGGGACCTGAACCTCTTCAGCGAGACGCAGGAGAAGAGCGGTGGCCCCGTGTGCGGCACGTTCACCCTCTGGGTGAACGGCAAAACGACGCTGGACGAGGAGATCCAGGCGCTTGAAGCGCTCGACGGCGTCAGCTATATGACGCTGATGTGAAAACGGAAAAGCAAAAAACGGCGCGGGAGACCGCGCCGTTTTTCCTTTGCTGTGGAAAAGTCGGGGAACGCCTCACGCCGCCTTGCGGCTGCGCGCGAGGCTGACAAAATAGCAGCCTACGACAGTCAGATAGACGAGTACCGAGCCGAGGCCGCGCCCCTCCCGCAGATAAGAGCCCCAGAGCATCAGGACGCAGTATTCCTCCGCCTGCGAGTTGATGGCGTAGTCGCCCATGGTGGCCAGGTAAATGAGCGCGGACAAAATCGTATAGGCGACCGTAAACGGCGCAAGATAGGACCTTTTGCAATACAGCGTCAGCCAGAGCAGAACGAGCGCGATCGAGGCGCAGGCGATGCTCTGGAAAAACAGCAGCGCCCCGAGGCGAGAGTCCTTTGCAAGGAGCACAAGGCTGTAAAAGGTGGCGTCCCCGGTCACTTTCCGCAAGAAACCGCTGCCAGTCGTATTCTGATGTACCCAGTCGATCAGGGGCGAGCCGCCCTCGAACCCGAGAAGCGGCAGCTGCGAGCGGATTTCGAGGGTGAAGAAAAGAGGGACGAGAATTGCGAGGAAGAGCGCGGCGAACAAAAGTCTTTTGCGCGACTGTGTGGATATCTGCATGGTGTTATCCTCCCTGTATGAATTTTCCACTCGACGCTCCGCCGCCCCGGCAGAGAGCGGCGGCGAAGCATCGGCTTTTATCTCATTAGACGTAAAAAAGCGCGCATTTTCTCGCCTTTTGGAGAAAAAACTGCAAGTTCGGCGCTTCGACTAAATCCGCGCGGGCTGTTCTGTGCAAAGCGGACGACGATTTTTTGCAGAAGATGGGATTTTGCACACGGGCGGCGAAAGCGCGGCGTTTGCGCCGCCTTTATACACCTTGTTAAGAAAAAGCCGCGCAGCGGGGCGGAATCCCGCCCGTTCGTCGATTGACAGGGAAAAGTGCGCGCCGTACAATGAAAATCAACACACAAAGAGAGGAAAAATCATGAAATATGTCAAGGAGTTCGGCATCATCCTCATCGTCTCGCTTGTTGGGGAGCTGCTGAATTATTTTCTGCCCCTGCCCGTTCCGGCGAGCATCTACGGCCTTGTGCTGATGTTTCTCTGCCTGATGCTCGGCGTCATCAAGCTCAGCGACGTGCACGATACGGCCTGCTTTCTCATTGAGATCATGCCCATCATGTTCATTCCGCCCGCCGTGGGGCTGATGGCTTCGTGGGACATCATTCAGGCGAATCTTGTCGCCTATCTCATCATTGCCACGGTGACAACGATCGTCGTTATGGCCGTGTCCGGCCTTGTGACGCAGGCGGTACTCAAAAAGGGCAAGAAGGGGGCGGAGAAGAAATGACATTTTTTGAACAGTCCGTCTTTTTCGGCGTCTCTGTCAGTCTTGCTGCCTACGGCATCGGCGTGCTGCTGCAAAAAAAGTTCAAGTTCGCGCTCTTCAACCCGCTGCTCATCTCGGTGGTGCTGACCATTGCGGTGCTTTTGACGGCGCACATCAGCTACGACAATTTCTACGAGGGCGCGAAGTATTTGAGCTACCTGCTCACGCCCGCGACCGTGTGCCTCGCCGTGCCGCTTTATGAAAAGCTATCGCTTCTGAAGAGCAACTGGAAGGCCATCTTCGCCGGTATTCTCTCCGGCGTCATTACGACGCTTTGCAGCGTGTTTGTGATGAGCAAGCTCTTTCATCTTACACACGAGGAATACGTGACGCTTCTGCCTAAGTCCATCACGACGGCCATCGGCATGGGCGTTTCCGAAGAGCTCGGCGGCTACGTGACGCTGACGGTCGCCATGATCATCATCACCGGCATTTTCGGCAACGTGATCGCAGTTTCGGTGTGCAGGCTTTTCCGCATCACCGACCCCATCGCCAAGGGCGTGAGCATCGGCTCGGCCGCGCACGCGCTGGGCACGGCCAAGGCGCTCGAGATCGGCGAGGTCGAGGGCGCGATGAGCAGCCTGTCCATCGTCGTGGCGGGCCTTCTCACGGTCGTCGGCGCGTCGATCTTCGCAAACTTCATGTAAAAAAAGGGGCATTCGAAAGAATGCTCCTTTTTTGCGCGGTTCCCCCGCGGTGTGCGCAAAATTTGCATTTCTCAAAATGAGGATTTGACATAGCGAACAAAACGTTATAAATGTGGGAAGAAAGAACAGAAAAGCAGCCGGTGCGAGCATTCGTGCCGCGACTGCAAAGGAGACGCATTAGGAGGCATTGCAATGAACAGAGCAGAACAGGCGGAAAAAGGCACTGTACGGCGTGAAGCCTGAGGAGATCAAGGAGGCCGTCTACCACTGCGCGCCGTACATCGGCCTCGGCAAGGCGGAAAACGCCGTGAACGCGGTGAACGCCGTGTTCGCCGAAAAGGGCATTGTCCTGCCGCTCACGAGCGGCCAGACCGTGACGGAGGAGAGCCGCCTTTTAGATGGCATCGCGGCGCAGAAGTCGATCTTCGGCGGCCACATCGACGCGATGCGCGCCGCCGCGCCGGAGAACCAGAAGAACATTCAGGATGATCTCTCCGCCTACTGCTTCGGCGATTTTTATACGAGAAAGTTTTTGGCCATCCACGAGCGCGAGCTGCTGACGTTCTCGATCCTCGCTTCTCAGGGCGGCTGCGAAGGGCAGGTCAAGGCCCATGTCGGCGGGAACGCCACCGTCGGCAACGGGAAGGAGGTCCTGCTCGCGGCGCTCACGGTGTGCCTGCCGTATATCGGCTTCCCGCGCACGCTCAACGCGCTTTCCTGCATCAACGAGGTCCTTCCGGAAGCGAAACAGTGAGAAATTTCAATAGATAGGAGTGCAGTAGAATGAAAACCTTAGTTGCCTATTTTTCCGCCAGCGGCCAGACCGCGAAGCTTGCCAAGACCCTTGCCGGTGTGACCGGCGGCGACCTCTTCGAGATCGCCCCCGAGACGGCCTACACCGCTGCCGATTTGGACTGGATGGATAAAAAGAGCCGCAGCACCATCGAGATGAAGGACCCCAAGAGCCGCCCCGCCATCGCGGGCAAGGTCGCGGATATGGCGCAGTACGACACGGTGTTCGTGGGCTTTCCCATCTGGTGGTATCAGGCCCCGCGCATCATCGAGACGTTCCTCGAAAGCTACGACTTTTCGGGCAAGACCGTCATCCCCTTTGCCACCTCCAGCGGCAGCGGCATGGGCGGCGAGGACGTTTTGAGATCCACTTGCTCGAAGGAGACAAAGTGGCTCCCCGGCAAGCGCCTGAGCAGCCGCGAGAGCATGGCAAGCGTGCAGAAATGGGTCGAGAGCCTGGAGCTGTGAGCAAAAAGCGGCCCAAGTGAACCTTTAAGCCGTCTGCGGAAAAACAAAAAAGCGTGCCAAGCGGCGCGTCACAAGTGTTTTCGCTGTGCGAAAACCTTGGTGCACAAGCAATTCACTTGCTTGCGCGCTGTTAAATGTCCCACGGATACCAAAACCGGCGCATTTGCGCCGTGCAAGCATTTTGCACAGCAAAATCTTGGCGGAGGTGGGATTCACTTCCACCGAGCATTTTAATTACCCTTGGGTTAAGCCGCCTGCGGCGCGTGAAACAAAAAAACGCGCCGAGCGGCGCGTCACAAGTGTTTTCACTGTGCGAAAACCTTGGTGCACAAGCAATTCATTTGTTTGTGCGCTGTTAAATGTCCTACGGATACCAAAACCGGCGCATTTGCGCCGTGCAAGTATTTTGCGCAGCAAAATCTTGGCGGAGGTGGAATTCACTTCCACCGAGCATTTTAATTACCCTTGGGTTAAGCCGCCTGCGGCGCGTGAAACAAAAAGCGCGCCGAGTGGCGCGAGACAAGTGAAATGTCCCGCAGATAGTAAAACCGGCGCTTTTGCGCCGTACAAGCATTTTGCGCCAGCAAAATCTTGGCGGAGGGCGAATTCACTTCGCCCGAGCATTTTGAATTACCCTTGGGTTGAGCCGCCTGCGGCGGCGAAACCAAAAAATAAGAGACAACCAACGGTTGTCTCTTATTTTTTGGTGGACCTGAAGGGATTCGAACCCACGACCTTACGGATGCGAACCGTACGCTCTCCCAACTGAGCTACAGGCCCAAATAGCAATGCTGGTCTCCCAGCGCGGATTATCATAACACACTTTTTTGAATTTGTGAAGCCCCTTTTTCATTTTTCTGTTGATATTTTTTCTGAAATATAGTAGAATACCATTTGTTCAACAACTCCTCCGCATACAGCTGCGGAACCGGTCTTGCGCAATGGGTACCTGCGAACCATGTCAGGCGGGGAACCGAGCAGCATTAAGCGGGACCATCCATGTGCCGCAAGGACGCCGGTTCCGCAGCTGTATACGGGGGAGTATTTCTATTGTAAGGGAGGGCTGCGGATGTATCAGGCGCTTTACCGCAAGTGGCGTCCCAAAACCTTTGCCGACGTGGTCGGTCAGGAGCATATCACCGAGACCTTGCAGCGCCAGGTGGCGGAGGGGCGGCTGTCGCACGCCTATCTTTTCACCGGCACGCGCGGCACGGGCAAGACGACCTGCGCCAAAATACTTGCGCGCGCGGTCAACTGCGAGCATCCGGAAAACGGCAACCCCTGCAACCGCTGCCCGAGCTGCCTTGGCATCGAGAGCGGGCGGCTGCTCGACGTGGTCGAGCTGGACGCGGCGTCGAACAACGGCGTGGACAGCGTGCGCGCGCTGCGTGACGAGGCCATCTATTCGCCCGCGCAGGTAAAAAAACGCGTGTATATCGTCGACGAAGTCCACATGCTTTCGACGCCCGCGTTCAACGCACTGCTCAAGATCTTGGAGGAGCCGCCCGAGCATCTGATGTTCATTCTGGCGACGACGGAGCTGCACAAGGTGCCCGCGACGATTTTGTCGCGCTGCCAACGCTTTTCATTCCGCCGCATCCAGCCGAAAGACATTGTAGGCAGGCTCAACTACATCGCGGGGCAGGAGAATATCGACTTAAAGGAGGACGGCGCAGCGCTGTTGGCTCGCTTGTCGGACGGCGCGCTGCGAGACGCGCTGAGTCTTCTTGACCAGTGCGCGGCCGCGGGCGGCGCGATCGACGCGAACGCCGTGCTCGACGCGCTGGGTTTGGCCGGAAACGTGCAGACCGCGCAGCTCATGTCGCTGATCCTGACGCGCGACGCGCGCGGGGCGCTCGAGCTGCTCGGCAAGCTCTACGACGGCGGCAAGGATGTGGGCGCGGTGCTCGGCGAGCTCTCGACACTCTCGCGCGAGCTGCTCATCAGCGCGACGGCGGGGGAGGGCGGCGAAAGTCTCTTAAGCGGCGCTTACGATGCCGCGACGCTCCGGAACCTGCGCGCGCAGGGGACGAGCGCACGCTTCATCCAGCTCTGTACGATCTTGCAGGAGACGGCGGCGCAGCTCCAGTTCAGCGTGAACCGCCGCACGGACGCCGAACTCTGCATTCTGAAGCTCTGCGACGAAACACTCTCCGGCGACCTGGCGGCGCTCGGCGCGCGCATCGCGCGGCTCGAAGAGCAGATTGCCGCGGGCGTGCAGTTCGCAGCGAAGCATCCCGCATCTGCACCGGCGAGCGCACCTGCTCCCGCGACGGCGCAAAAGCTCGCTCCCGCACCGCAAAAGTCGAAAGCCACGTGGAGCGGCGTAACGGAAATATTGGTGATATTCATCG
>OHAO01000652.1_pt1 | contig 25309 bp, 25 predicted proteins | sample 1577151 | NCBI WGS metagenome assembly OHAO01 (sample SAMEA3541585, study PRJEB24748) | human gut metagenome | biome: human gut; feature: human-associated habitat; material: faeces | place: China | collected 2012 | reverse complement strand
TTGTCAACAACTTTTTTAAAAACTTTTTTGTCTTGAAAAACTTTCGTTTTTCGCGACAATCGATATCTTATCATACCTTGTCGGTATCTGTCAACAGCTTTTTTCAAAAACTTTTAAGTCTTATCGGAAGCTGTTTCGTTGTCTTGGCACTGCCGCGACAACGAAACTGAGTATATCACCCTATCTTCCACTTGTCAACACTGTTTTTTATTTTTTTCAAAAAATATCTACAATAGTTGAATTGTATATTCATTTGATGCATTTTTAAGACGAAGTGCTATCGTCTGTACAGCATCTGCCACATCTTCGTTTACTTCCAGTAATAGTACCAGTCCCTGTGACTGTCCGGGTTCCAGTGTCTCCTCATAGGTAGACATGTCATTCGGCAGCATGGTAGTCAGTGCATTTGCCCGGATGCTGTCATTCACTGTAATAATATATCTGGAATTCGTATTCAGCAGATCTATCGTCTCTTCCTGCTCTGATCCATTCGTCAGATGAAATCTGAGTACCAGCAATTTCTTCCCCATGGATGCGTCCAGCGCAAAATAGTCATCCTCAACCCCGTCCTCGGGATAAGAATCTGCTACCATATAATCCTCATAGGTAATGCTGACACCTTCCGGCAGGCCAAAAAAATCTTCCATACTGGCAGTAATCTCTTCCTGCGCCGTGGGCATCGTCACTTCCGTGGTACCGGTGCTACCCGTCTCTTCCGCTTTTCCCTCTTCCTGTGATGCTTTTGTTGTTTCCTTTGCCGCTTCCTTTTCCAATTTGGCGATCACCACTTCGGGATCTACCAGGCGGCTGCGATTATTGGCATCGTATTTTAACAGTGTCACTGCCGCATATTCTCCAATCCGCTGGGATTCCTCTTCCGTCAGATCCGGGATCTCGTTGCCGCAGGCTGTCATGGATAACATCATTGCACATAATAAGGCTCCGCATACCATATTTTTATTACGTCCTGTCATAGTTCGTTCCTTTTCTTCCTTCCTGTCCGTTGCATCACTCATTGCATTTCTTTTCCAGTATAATATAGATTCCGGCAATTACAAGAGCAATTACGCCTACCACGAAGAAAAGTATGGTCTTCTGCAGGATCGGTGCGCCCCAGTAATCATATAAGGCTATTTTACCACAAGTACACAAAGAAAGCACTAAACCATAGATTCTGACGGGCTTATCCTTTTTCACGAAACCTGCAGTCACGCTTACCAGCGCGATCAGCATGATCAGAATACTGTTGATCACAGGAATATTTGTCTTGACGATCAGTGCCATATAGGTCAGGAATATCACAAGGATCAATTCTCTGTGTTTAAAATTCTTATAATATTTTTCCTGCAGGGTCAGCACCAGATAAGCCAGCACAAACACAAACATACATAAATAAGTAATGTAGGAATTCCGATAGATCGGATTTGCCAGAGCGATCAGTGCTCCGATCTGTCCGATCAGTGCGAATACGTTAAATACGAGGATTCCCTTACCCCGCATACAATTCACATTATTGAACAGCAGAATGCTCACGAAGAGAATTCCGGAAAATGCCGGCAGTTTTATCATAGGCATCAAATGCGACAGAGCAAAAAATGCCAGTGAAAAAGTCAGCACGATCTCCTGGTAGGTACTCCATTCATGCACAAGGAACATACTGAGGATTGTTCCTGCCAAAAGCACATAAGCATAGGGGATCTCCTTCCCGTTCATCAGAAGCAGGATACAATATACCGTAGTAAGGATGGCATCCAGTGCCGCAAGGCCCCCTTTTGCCAGGCGTGACAGTACTTTTACTGCTATCAGCAATACCGTAGCGCAGATCACGATCCCCCAATCATTCTCTATTACTGAAAATCCACAGAAAGTCACGAAACTGAAGAAATAGCAGGGAAGCCATTTCTGCCACCCCTTTTCCGCCTTCCGCAAAGCGATCACAGTCAGTATTGTGATAACAAATGCTATTCCGGTCAGGGCAAAAATGCCAATATATCCATCCGTCTCTGCTGCTCTCCAATAATCATCCATACCGGCACCCGTCATAATTCCGGATACCAGAATAAATGCAATGTAAATAGCAAGCAATCCTCCACTTTTCACCACACGTCCGGTCTGCTTTTCTATTTGCGCATAACGGCTCTGTACGACAAGTACCAGATGTGCTATCAGGAAAAACACACTATAAGCTACAACCGCAACACCAACCGACATGCCCTGTGTCCACACAATACAACCTACAGCCGTCGGAAACAGCACTGTGGTACTGGCAAACAGGATCAGCTGTGATGCCGTATGGAATCTGTGCACCGGTACACAGGCGCACAATATACTCAGGATCAGGATCAATCCCATTACCATCAGGACCTCCGCCATCGATAACCCGGAGGACATGGATAGTGGGTAAGCACAGAGCCAGCAGGAAGCAATTCCCAGCAGTCTGTGGATCAGCGAATCCCGTTTCCGGCTCAGCAATACCGTGCCTACGGTGATCACACCAATGATCAAAGCCGCGGGAAGCATCCCGAAATTATGTAAGGACAGCGTATTGATCATGGTGGACAGGTACAAAGCCGCCATGCCGATTGCCGAAAATATCTGTGCTAGCTTCGGTAATTTTCTCCGGATCAACAGCTCTGCCAGCAACACTACGCCCAGGGATACCACATAGAGAGAGATTCCCTTGATCCATCCGTTCATGAAATACATTCCCATCAGCACCAGGGCTGTCAGGATAAATATGCCTCCCACCACCGACAGAGCTATGGTTCCAATGAGATATTCCGCATTCTGCTTTTTCTTCGTCCCCTGTACTACAGGCTCTGCTGCCGGCTGCACAGTGGACTGTCCTCTCGGTTGCTCAGCGAACTGTCCTGTCTGCTGCCCAGTGAACTGTCCTGCCGGTTGCCCAACAGCCTGCCCTATCGGCTGTTTCTGCATGGGCTCCTGTGTAGAAGGCTGTACGGACTCCTGTATCTGCCCTGCGGCAGCACTTTCTGCTCTTTCCGCATTCAGTTGCTGTCTCTGATGCCAGTATTCCACGCTTTTATCCAGCTCTGCCTGTAACTGCTCCACATACTGTGGCTGTTTCTGTATTCTCGGGATCAGCTGCTGTACATACTGTGTAAAGATCGGATCGTTGGAACGCATCAGGTATTCCCTTGCCTGCTGTTCCAAAAGCTTTGCTCTGTCCTGCTGTGTATTCTGTTCCATATAATATCCTCCCGTATTGTATGATCTATTGCGTCATGTATGTTTTGTATCTCTCCATGTCCTGTCTGTGACAGTCCGCATGGATCAAAATACCGTCTTCCCTGTACTCCGTAGAAAAAACCTGCGCCTCTTCCATAAGATAGGAAGCTACATTCCCCACGCTGTACGGGATCAGGAAAGTACAATCCACATTGTCCGCATAGACCTGCTGCTCAATGGCTTCTGCCAGTTCACGGATACCGGTATTCTGCCCTGCGGCGAGATACCAGTGCTCCTGTCTCTTCTGCGGCAGCGGTTCCATGCCGCATTTGTCTGCCTTATTATACACCACAATCTGCGGAATGTCACCTGCTCCCAGTTCCTTCAGAGTATCGGCAGTGACCTGCATCTGCTGTCTGTAATTTTCATCGGAAAAATCCACCACCTGGACCAGCAGATCTGCGTATTTTACCTCTTCCAGAGTCGAACGGAATGCCTTTACCAGACCGTGAGGCAGCTTATGAATGAATCCAACCGTATCCGTCAGGAAAAACGGCTTATTATGCCCTGTGTCTATGCTACGGACGCTGGTCTCCAATGTGGCGAACAGCATATCTTTTTCCATGACCGTCTTCTCCGGAAGCTCTCCGAACTGTTCCACCATGCGGTTCAGGATCGTAGACTTTCCCGCATTGGTATAGCCCACCAGCGCCACCTGCGGAGTCCGGGACTGCTGTCTTTTCCTACGCTGCACATCCCGGGTCCTGCTGACATCCTCCAGTTCCTTTTTCAGTTCCGTGATCCGGTGTTCGATCTTACGTCTGTCCAGCTCCAGCTTCTTCTCACCGGTACCCTTGTTACTCATGCTGCCGCTGGCGCCGCCCTGACGGCTCAGTGCATCGTACATTCCCACCAGTCTCGGAAGCATGTATTGCAGTCTCGCTGTCTCCACCTGCAGTTTAGCTTCTCTGGTCTGTGCACGTATGGCAAATATGTCAAGGATCAGATTCGTCCGGTCAATGACGGTAAGCTCCAGCTCTTTCCCTAGATTTCTCACCTGCGAAGGCGTCAGGGAATTGTCGAATACAACCTCCTGCGCACCTCTCTCCTCCGCCAGTCTGCGTACCTCAGCCACCTTGCCCGTTCCGATATACAATGCTTTGTTCACATGATCCAGCCGTTGTACGATCTGGCCCACGACTTCCTTCTCCGCGGCTTCTGCCAGACTTGCCAGTTCTTCCATGGAATGTTCAAAATCCGCTTCTTCCCCGATGTCCACACCGACTAACAGCACCTTTACCGGTGCCTCCTGCATCTGTTCTTCCCTCATATAAAATATATCCTTTTAAAATCATTATTTTGTCTCTAATTCAAACCAGAATTCCACACCGTTGGTGTAATTGATCACGCCGTAAGGCTGGTTCATGGAATCCATGATTGCCTTCACGATGGACAGTCCCACACCACTGCCGCCATATTCTCTGGTTCTGGCTTTATCTACTTTATAAAATTTCTCCCAGATGTGGTCGATGGAATCCTCCGGGATCGGCTTGCCGGTATTGAATACCGATACGCGCACCCTGCCATCCTTCTGTTCCATTTTGACATCGATGATCTTCTCACCCTCGCAGTGATTCACCGCGTTGGAGAAAAAGTTCATAAATACTTCTTCTATTTTAAATTCATCCGCCCAGGCATAGATGGGAGGATACTCTTCCATCCGCACCGTGATATCGTTCTGTTTGGTCAGAATTGCCGCCGACTGGATATAATTCTTCACCAGTGCCGTAATGTCGAAACGCTCCATAGTCACCACATCGTTGCCGAATTCCAGCTGGTTCAGCGTCAGAAGCTTTTTCACCATGTTGTTCATCTTCGCCGCTTCATCCACGATGACATCACAGTAGAACTGTCTGCTCTCGGGATCATCATTGACGCCCTCCTGCAGTCCTTCCGCATAGCCCTGGATCAGAGCGATGGGAGTCTTCAGTTCATGGGAGACATTCGCCAGGAACTCCTTACGCATTTCATCGACAGCTTCCTTTTTCTCCACATCCCGCTGCAGCTCATTATTTGCAGTCTTCAGTTCCGAAATCGTCTGTTCCAGGGAATCGGACAGTTTATTAATGTTCTCTCCCAGCAGATCGATCTCATTGTGAGCCCTGCCCTGATATTTTGCTTCAAAATCCAGCTGTACCATCCGCTGTGAGATATCGTTCAGCTCCAGGATCGGCTTCGTCACACGTCTGGAGACAAACCAGATAATAATACCACCCGCCAGTGCTCCCAGACAGCCGATCATCATATAAAACCGATTGGCGATCCTGGCACTCTCCTGAATACTGGAGAGCGGTGTCTGCATGATAAAAGAGATTCCGGTGTTCAGCCTTCCGTAGATCTCTAAATATTCCTTATTCTCCTGCCCGGTTCTCTGGATCACATAGTCATCACCGTTCTCGATGATCCGCTCATTATCCGGAAACGTTCCGAAGCCGAACACATAGCCGATCAGACGATTCTCCAGTCTCTCACCGCCGTTGATGGATACATATTTCATGTTGGAATTCACGTCCATGACACATACTGTCATGTTATAGCTTCTGCACACATCATCCAGCTCATGTGCGAATTCTTCCGAGCCATAGCTGTCACTCTCCGCCGCCTGCTTGATCGTCTCATAAGCATCGTGAATGACATCCAGCTTACTCTGCATATAGACTCTGCCTAAAAACATGTAATTCAGTAGCAGGCACAAAAGGATCGTCCCGATCATCAGCCCGATAAATATCCAGGCGAACTGTCCTCTGATGGAATGCACTTTTTTCTTCTGCTGTTTATTCTGCTGTTTCATCCATTTTGTACCCCATTCCCCATATGGTCTTGATGAGATTGCCTTCCTCGCCCAGCTTGCTGCGCAGCTTCTTCACATGGGTATCAATGGTACGGGCATCCCCGAAGTAATCATAGTTCCATACGTTGTTCAGTATCTTCTCTCTGGACAGGGCAATTCCCTTATTTTCCATAAAATAGGTCAGAAGCTCGAATTCTTTATAGCTTAAGTCCACATCTTTGCCGTCTATGATCACGCGGTGTGCTGTCTTATCCACAGTGATCCCACCGCAGGTCAGTGCTTCGTCCTGCCCTAACTGGTTCGTCCTGCGTAGGATCGCTTCCACCCGCGCCACCAGGATCTTGGGGCTGAAGGGTTTGGAAATATACTCGTCCACTCCCAGCTGAAAACCCTGCAGCTCGTCTCTCTCATCTCCGCGGGCTGTCAGCATAATAATAGGAACTTTGGAGTTCACACGGATCTCCCGGCATACCTGCCAACCATCCATTTTCGGCATCATGACATCCAGAATGATCAGGGCAATATCCTTATCCTTATAAAAAATATCCAGTGCCTCCTCGCCGTCTCCGGCCTCCAGCACCTCAAAATTACTCTTTACCAGGAAATCCCGGACCAGCTTACGCATCCTGCTCTCATCATCTACTACCAGTATTTTCAGTCTGTCCATACATACCCTCACCTTTCTGTTGTAGACATAGTATAGCGCGGAAATATGTCAATTCTGTGAAACTTCGGTCTCCGTATTTCCTGTATTCCCTGTATTTTCTATATGTAGTTCTCTCTCTTTTTCCCTAACCGTCTGCTCTCTCTGGGTCAGCTCCTGTTCCCAGGATGCGTATTTATTCTGAAGATTCCGCTCGTAATTCAGGATATTGGGCTGGTCGGAATTCAATGTGATCACAAACATGGCAATGATTGCCACGAGCATCACGATATTCATGATCACCGACAGGCAAAGACCCGCCTTTTTGCCCCCGTCTTCCGGCATCGGCTGGATCCGTCTTCTGGCAGGGGACGTCTTCGTCCTGACATCAGCAAAGCTCGTCCACAGAGGGATCGGAGGCACTTCCTCCCCCAGTTCTTCTTCCCGGGCGCGCAGCTCTCCCTGCAGCTCCCTGAGGTACTCCAGTCCTACCGGGGTGCGGAACACCCGGTCTTCCAGCGCTTTTTTATAAATGGCAAGAACCGACTGCATATCCGCATGATCAATGCGCTTATCCAGATAGGCGATCTTCTGCCGTTCCTGCTCCGCAAGTCCGGCATCCTTCTCGGAATAGAAGGCAAAGCCGGACACTACACGTTCTCTCTGTTCTACATCCATTTACAGCTTCTCCTCCGTTGTATCTGCCGCATTCTGCAGTAAGATATGCTCTCCCTGCGCCAGGGGATAATGCACGGGGATCTCCCCATCCAGGTTCTCCCGGTACATATCCACGGCTGTGATCTGGTGATTCTCATAGGTAGTATAATAATAAATTCCCCTGTCTGCATTGCAGCAGGAAGTATAAATGGTGATCTCATACTTACCGTTTTCCAGACGGCAGCACCCTTTCGTCTGAGCCACACTTCCTAAGATATGGAAAAACTGACTGACGCTTTCAGACTCCGAGGTCCCCGATACAGAATTCATTTTCGTAAAAGCCACCCGGACAAAACGGGAGGCAGAGGACAGATCGCCGGGCAGCCCCATAGCTCCCATGCCACGGCTGTACGGTTGCAGCTGAAGCTGCTCTGAAAAATGGTTCACCGGCTGGTCCGGAGACAGATAGCTGTAATCATTCAACCGGAACAGCTGCTTGTCAAAGGGAGGGTTGTTCGTCAATACTCCTACGGGATTGTCATAGATGTTCAGTCCCTCCTCGACTGCCTCTATCGTGATTGCCTCGTCCCTGTCCGCCAGGATCCAGTGCAGCTGTGATGTCGGAAACTGCTCGCTGAACCGTGTATCCACCAGATTGATGTGGGTTAACAGTGTCCGGGCTTCCTGCACCGTAGCACACTGTCCCAGGATCCAGGGAATGAACTCGAACTGTGCGATATTGTCTCTGCCCTCCTTGGGCTTACGATATACGGCGTTACCTGCGAAATTAAGACCTGCCATGCCCAGGCCCTTCTCATTGACCGCATCATAATACAGCGGATAATCCCCTACCATATGAGCGATACCGATCATGGCATAATGCTCAGTCAGTGCATTCTGATGCCGTAACTGAAAAGAATAATTACGCGGTGTCACCACCACTTCTTCTCCATAATTAAATTCATAATCAAAAGTTCTGCCAAAATAAAAATCCTGCGATCTATAAGTTGCTGCTGTGCACATAGTGATCTCCTTTACTGTTTTCAGGTCAATCTAGATTACTCTTAGTCTATAGCATTTGCAGAATGATTGCAAGTATGCAGGGATTGACATTTCTCATATCAGTGGATATGATAATCTATAAATCGATATGTTTCTTCCATCGATTCTTTTCCATTCACAGGGCAGTTCGCCCGCTCATTCATTTATTTTATTGCAACTAGTTATTACGCTTTTACAAAGGAGGTTTTTATGCCAAATGTTCTTCAATCTCATTTTCCTCTTATTCGAAGCCGGGAGGCAATTTTATCAGAAATTAATTCCAAGCCGGATCTTTTAACTATTTTTGAAAAGTGGAAATTGCACCAGCAGGAAGAATTTCTGAATTTTTGTTGTGGTAATCGTGGTCTGAAAATTATGTATGACGGTTTCTGTAAAGAGGTTCTGAATCCGGAATATGATCCTGCCCGCTTAGAATCCTTTTTAGACTCTATGTTGAATCGCCATGTAAAAATCGTAAAGGTTCTGCCAAATGATTCTACACGTATCACAGATGAAAGTTCTCTTTTGGTCACTGACATTATCGTGGAACTGGACGACGGTTCTCTCGCAAATGTAGAAATTCAGAAGATTGGATACTTCTTCCCCGGTGAACGCTGTGCATGCTACAGTGCTGATATGTTGCTACGTCAATATAAGCGTGCCCGCAATACCTATGGAGATACCTTCTCCTACAGTCAGTTAAAGAAAGTTTACTTAATTGTCCTTTACGAAAAAAGTCCCCGGGAATTTAAGAAATTTCCTAACACCTATTTTCATCGTTCCAAAACAACATTCAATTCCGGTTTGGAACTGGATATGTTACAGGAATACATACTTATCCCACTTGACATTTTTCGTGTCTGTATGCACAATAAAAATATAGAAACTCAGTTAGATGCTTGGCTTACATTCTTCAGCAGTGATGATCCAGCCACTATTGTGCAACTTATTACTGAATATCCGGAATTTAAGCCAATGTATGAGACACTTTATCGAACGTGTCAGGATATGGAGAAAGTTATGGGATTCTTTTCACAGGAATTAAAGGTAATGGATGACAATACCGTGAAATATATGGTAGATACATTAAGTGCGGAAGTTGATACATTAACGCAACAAAAAGAAGTTCTCAGCAAAGAGAATGAGGCTTTAAGCAAGGACAATGAAATTCTGAAGCAGAAACTTGCTGAATTAGAAGCACAACTCTCAAAAGAAGACATAGTAAAAACGGTTGACGAAAATCTGCCGTTGTGATAACATTTAGTCGCAAAAAGAGTGCTGCCGTACAGCAACGGTTCGCCTCAGTTTATGGTTCTAAAAAAGCAACCTACACCTTGGGCAGTGCGGCGGTTGCTTTTTTAATGCTTTCGTTTCCGACTGGTCTGTACTCAAAAGGGTTCCACCGGAATTCTCCGGTGGAACCTTTTTATGTTAGTTTTTACACAACTAATTCTTAAAAATGTTTTGGATCAAACTGTGGTTAAGATTACTGTAACAGAGACAGTACACCCTGGTTAGCCTGGTTGGACTGTGCAAGCATAGCCTGACCTGCCTGCGCCAGGATGTTGTTGTTGGAATACTTAACCATCTCAGTAGCCATATTGGTATCACGGATAGCGGACTCTGCGCTGGTGGTATTCTCTACTACGTTATCCAGGTTGTTGATGGTGTGCTCCAAACGATTCTGAACAGCACCAAGTGCGGAACGCTGGGTGGAAACCTTCTGGATAGCTGCGGAAATGGTGTCAATAGCAGCGGTAGCTTTGGTATCATCATCACCAGATACCTGAAGACCATTTACTCCAAGTCCACGTGCACTCATCATAGAAATGTCAACATCAATCTTGTTATCTTCTGTAGAATCAGCTCCTACATGAAGGCTAAAGTTTAAAGAATCATTCAAATCTGCAAATGCCTCAAGTTCAATCTTGCCATCTTTTGTAGATACAGACTTAACTTCTCCACCAAGATTATCAGTAATATCTTTCTTAATTGCTGCCAACATATCCTCTTCGCTTTCAAACACCTTTGTGTTAGCATCGGCACCTTTAGCAGCAGCAAGAGCTATATCTTTGGTAAAATTATCACCGTTAGTATTCTCAGCTTGCATATCATAAACATATTTATAAGTTTTGCCATTTACTGTAACCGAATCTGCCTTATATGTGCCTTTAGTTTTAGCGGTATCATCACCTACACTAGTTGCTGCTCCAGTATGTTTGGTAATAGCAATGGAAGCCTTACCTGTTGTAGCGTCTATAGCATTTAATTTACCATGAGCTGTTCCGTAAGTAAGCTTCGCCGGTGTTTTATCTGCATCTGTACCTACACCCTTCAGCAGATAACTCTCATTGAATTTAGTTGTGGTGGAAACTCGGTCAATCTCAGTAACTAACTGATCGATCTCATTCTGGATGTAACTCCTGTCGTTCTCAGCCTGAGTACCGTTGGCAGCCTTTACAGCCAGTTCGTTCATTCTCTGCAGCATATCCTGAACTTCGTTCAGAGCGCCTTCAGCGGTCTGTACTGCACTGATACCATCCTGTGCGTTGGAAGAAGCCTGTGTCAGACCTCTGATCTGCTTTCTCATTTTCTCACTGATGGACAGACCTGCTGCATCATCAGCTGCACGGTTGATCTTGTAACCGGAAGACAGTTTCTCGGTGGACTTTGCCTGAGAAGCGGTGGTCAATCCTAACATTCTGTTAGAGTTCATAGCTGTTAAGTTGTGTTGTACTACCATAATAATTTACCTCCATGTGTAAAAAAGTGTTGCAGATACATCCGTTTATCTGCAGTGTGTGGTTAATAGTTACTGCGGCCCTAGGATTCCGCATTGTTAGCAAGCTTTTGTCCCACAGTATCTAAAGTTATTTGTTCTGTACGATCACGACGTTGGATTTTTTCTTCTTGGCGGTGCCTTCCGGATTCTTGTAATACTTCGGGATCGTCGCCAGAAGCTCCGGATCCTGGATCCGTTTTTCAATGGCCTTGCTTCGTACGATGTTCACATCCTTGGGGGCATCGATCATGATACGTGTCTGTCCGCCGCTGCTTCCCAGAAATACAATCTTCACATCGTCTCCGATCATCAGAAACTCTTCATCTCTCACCGATAATCTCAGCATAGCCATTCCTCCTTGAAATCGATTATTTCCTTATAATTTGCTGTGTTTTGGAAATACTGATCGTAATGTAACAAACTTGATATTGTGTTACCCTTGTGTTCAGAGTATGATCTCCTGAAAAATTTTATCCCGGTCATCCTGCTCAATGCCAAGATATCGTTTAGTCACTTCATAAGACGAATGATTATAGATGCTGACCAGCATTGCCGGCTGTACGCCCTGTTGCCAGGCATGATATCCGAAGGTTTTGCGAAGGGAATGACAGCAGATCACGCCGGGGATATTGTAATAAGCTGCCACCTTTTTGATGATGCGAAAAGCCTGCACCCGACTGATGGGTTCATTTTTATTGCTGTGGGGAAAAAGATACTTTTCTGGCTGAATAGGTTTTCGCTCCTTTTGAAGCTGTGCCTGATAATTTTGAAGACATGCGTGAATATTATGATTGATATAGATGCAGGAGGTCTTTCCCGTCTTCTGCTCAATGATCTCAATATGCTCCTGCCATCTGTTTTGAGAAAAGTTATAAACATCTTCCCACCGCAGTGTAAGCAGATCCGAAATCCTCAGTGCAGTATTCAAGCCCAGGATCACTAACAATTGGTTCCTGGCATCGGGGTGGATTTCCTTATAGTAGTTTTTAAAATTTTTCAGATCCTCCAGGTTACGAATTGGTTGTGCTGTATTCATCTGATTCCTCCTAGAAATTAGTGTAAGCCGCATAAAACCGGCGTTTTTTATATATCTGTGAACTATAACATATACTTTCCGGGGCTGCATTTACTTTGGCAAATGAGGGGTTCAATTTTTTTCAAAAAAGGGGTTAAGTTTTCTGCGAGCGTACCGATATACTATGTGAAAGCAAAAAGGTAACACAATATCAATTGTGTTACCTTTTTTATTTACACACGCAACTATTAATTCAAAAATGGAACCCCAAATCAACTTCGGAGTCCCATTCTATTTTTTAATTCAGATTCAATTTCTGTCCCACACGGATCTTATGTAAATCCTTGATCTGCGGGTTTTTGGCTTTCAGTTCCGCCAATGACATATGGTTGCGTTTGGCAATGGCAGACAGGGTATCTCCTGCTTTCACTGCATAATCGCCACTGTTAAAATATACGGTTTCCTTCGGCTGTGCCGCGGTTACCGTTACCATGTAATCACCGCCCTGCTTTAGAGCGAACATGGACTGCCCATTCCTGGTCACGAGGAAGGAGCCACAGTATTCCAGTTGTTTCTTCTCGGCATTATAGCGATAAAGATTTGCGTATTTTCCACTGTTTTCTGCTCCGACATTCACATGAATGTTCACAGCTACCGGGAATGCTCCGGTGTCTTTTACAGACAGCTGTTTTGTAGCTTCTGCCTTCTTGGATGCCACCATGGCTGCCGGGATATTCCGGGCTTTGCTGTCCACGGTGAGATCAATGTTCTGTAATGCATTCAGGGCTGTGCCTTTCAGATCCTGTCCGCTGATGCTGACTGCCACACCGTTGCCGCTATGAAGTGCCAGGGTCATGTCTGAGCCTTTGATACTTCCCAGCACTGCGGCAGGGAGTCTGGTCTCTCCGGAGCATACGATATTCATGTTCACACTGTTAATATTCGGATTCTGTGTCACTTCCGCGATCTTTGCCTGTACGTTGGAAGTCACGATATTCCAGTCTACTGTCTGTACCGGTGCAGATGTATCCTTGTCCGCAGAGCTGCTCTCTGTTTCCGGTGCTGTTACAGGTGCCGGGGTTACGGTCGGCTGCGGGGTAACTACAGGTGCCGGGGTAACTTCTCCGGTTTTGTTCAGGTACATATCGTCCCAGGATCCCCAGGCTCCGGCAGATGCGGTTGCCCGGATTCCCACCGTTACTTTTGTTCCATCCTCAGTGATCTCGATATCCTGTACCTCCGGATTGCTCCAGTTCTTCCAGCCGTTCAATTCGCCTTCTGCTGTCTGTGTCTTACCATCTACGGAGGCATAGACCTCGTAGCTGTCTGCCGCTAAGTTTCCACCACCCTGAAGATATCCTCCGAACCGATAAATTCCTGCATCCAGCGTAATTGTCTGTGTTACATCATAGGTAAAATCACTGTCATTGTAGAAATGCAGATATCCGTTTCCATCTTTGGAGTCCTTGCCATCCATCAGGACTTTAATACCGGTTCCGCTTAATATCCATGCGTTCTCTCCATCCTCAAACCGGGGATTGGTCAGAAGGTTCTGCGGATTCACGGTGATCACGCATTTTGTCTGATAGGTCTCTCCTTCCAGAGATACTGTTCCGTTCACAGTATATTTTCCTGCTGCGTTGGTGTTGACTGCGGCAACATCCTGTGCGTTCCAGGTTACGTTTTCTGCTCCGGAAGTGTAATCTGAATAGGTAACTTTTACCGTCTCCGGTAAAGTAAAGGTACTTCCTAATTCAATCTCGATTGCATCTGCATTTTTAACAGTACTGATTTTTTTAGCCGTCTCTGCACCTGTTTTTACATAACTGAATATCTTTAAGGTTTCCAGGGGATGGCCAGAGGCATCAAACAATGCCTGATTGTCTATTGCGGATCCGCCGTACCATTTTCCGGCATCCTCGGCATCATATTCTTTCGCATAGGAAGCTGCCCATCCGGAACCATATTTTTCCCAGGCTGCCTTATTCGTTGCAAGGGTCTGCTTGGCATCTTCTGCTTCCGGGTCATACACATTTACAGGGATCCATGCAGGCTCCCAATAAAACACTCCGATACCTTTGTTCATTTCTGCGACGGCATTGATCACCTCACGCAGTTCCTTCGCCTGTCCGTAGATGCTGAAATCATAATCCATGCCTGCATCGTTATTGCCTTCGCGGACGGTGTTTGCATGACCGTCACTGTCCTCTAAGCCGGTCGCCCAGGAGGTCTCCGCTACCATGACTTCTTTTACATATTTTTCCGTAATCGCATTTAACTGGTTCTTAAGGTTATCCAGGGTTCCATGCCAGTAAGGATAATAGGAAGAGGCGAATACATCATACTCCACACCGGCATCGGCCAATGCTTTAGCGTAAGTCATATAATTTTGTTTCTCAGGATTTGCGAAATGCACTACTGCCTTGATTTCTTTGTTCCGATTCTGCTCCACCTGTTGGATTGCTTCACATCCGGCGCGGAAAATTGCTGTGGTGTTGGCGTTCTCCAGACCGCTCTCTCCGGCAATTCCGTTGTTTGTCTCATTACCGACCTGTACCATTCCGACATCGACACCTGCATCCAGTAAAGTGTTCAGGCTATTCATCGTATAATCTTTTACTGCTGCTGTCTTTTCCGCAATCGTCATGTCTGCCCAGGCTTTCGGTGCCTTCTGCTTGGCAGGATCAGCCCAGAAATCGGAATAGTGAAAATCGATCAGGACACGCATTCCTGCATCTGTAGCCAGTTTACCCATATCCACCGCTTTCAGCAGGTCATTATTGCCACCGCCGTAGCCGTTACCGGATGCATCGTAAGGGTTATTCCATACACGGATACGTACGTAGTTAATACCGCTATCTTTCAGCAGCTTAAAAAATCCGGCATCATCCAATTCATTTCCTTCAAAATCATAATATTTTACACCGCTGTCTTTCAGAGCTCTGTAAGATGAGATATCCACACCGCCGATGAAATCACTCGTCAGTCCATTGACCTTTTCCACATTGATTCCGGCTTTTACTACAGTTGCGCTTTTTAATTCATCTTTCGCTTTTTTCAGATTCGTGATCTTCTCTTCGATCTCTGTGACGGTTGTGGAAGTATAATCGCCATTCAATACCTGCAGGAAGTTCGCGCTTGCTGTCAGGGATTCCTGCAGAGCTTTCCAACTGTTAGCAGTATAATCTGACTCGTTTAATGCTTTATATTCCGTGATCAGATTCTGCAATTCTTCTGCTTTTACTTTCTTTGCAGCCTGAATTTCAGTGTCACTTGCTTTCGTCACCAGGATGTCATCTATCTTCAGATAGCCGCCTGCTGCAATATCCAGAGAAATGGTAATGGTAAGCTCCGTACCTGCCTCTACGGTTAATGCATCGGTCTCTGCAGGAGTATAGACATCCCAGCCTCCTGCGGTCAGATCCGCCGATACTTTTCTATCTCCGGCTGTGAGGCTGATGGTTCCGGTCACGTTCTCTCCGGCTGTCAGGAAAGATGCTTTATAGTTACCGGCATCGGATGCTGTCACCGTAGTAGTAGCTGTCAGATTCTGTGCCGTTGCCGAGTAGTAGTTCCAGACATTTGTAGTATTATTACCGGCGCCGGTATCTGCTATAGAGGTAGCACTGCTGTCTACACTCCAGGTCTGTGACCAGTCAGACATATCTGCCGGATCGGTTCCTTCCTCAAAAGTCTTGAAATACAGAACATTGTTCTCCGGTGCAGGAGTGACAGAAGCTTCCGGCGTAGCTGTGGGCTCCGGGGATTCGGTTGCTTCCGGTGCCGGAGTCTCTTCTGTTTCGTCTGTTGCATCTTTCGTAAGGCTCAGGCTGTCCAGACACACCCATGCGCCATTTTCACTGGTGATCTGGACGCCGACTATGTAATTGTTCTCTGCTTCGTCTAATGTAAAATGTCCGGTAAACTGTTGAAAAGAAGAAGTAATATCCAATGAACTCTTATCTGTGATATTCTCTCCATGATACACTGTAACCTTTCCTGTCTTACTATTGCTGTCTTTGATCCATCCCGTAACGGTATAGTCTCCGGCATCTAAAGATGTGATGGTCTGGTACATGCTTACTGTACCGTCTCCATTTCCGTAGTTGATTCCCAGTCCACTTGAAGTACCGTCATAAGCAGCCCATTGATTGTATTTTATAGTATCGGCTGCCTTCCAGGTAGTTTCTTCAAATTTCCAGTTTCCAGCAGTCCACAAATCACTGCCATCATCGCCCATATCACCATCCGTAAACAGATTCGTCTCCTCTGCCTTTACCTGGGTCAATGGTCCAAATTCACTTAAGCTTCCTGCGATAAGAGCCGTTGCACACACAAATGCCAGACTTCTCTTCCAGTCTCTTTTCTTCATAATGCACCTTCCCTTTCTTCTTTCCGACCGGTATCCCGCACCGGCCGGACTGCTATATCCCACTTAGCATCCTCCCTGTGGTGCGCAACTCGTTTGCGCAACCGTTTGCTCTGCTATGTTTGGATTATAACATGTGCATTTTGTATTTTAAATTGACAATAATTCTAATATTTATTAACTATTTTTGTGTATTTTTTCCAATTATGCATCCATATTTCATCCGTTTCATCTTCTCTTCCATCTTCTAACGCAAAAAGAGATATGCGCAATTTGTTGCGCGTATCTCTTTTTGTGTGCCTTCGATTTAGGGATTGCACCGTTTGCAGGGAACATATCCCATATTGATGACCTCGTCTCTGCTGCCGGTGTAGATCTGTTTATTTTTCTCTTTCATATCGTCCACGCTGGAGCATGTGGGATAGTGGAATTTCTTGGTGTTGGTATTCAGCACATAGGTGGTTTCCCGGGATTCCTGCGACACCGACGATTCCGGTGTGATCTGTACCGCGGTATCGGTCCCAGGCTGTGGTGCCGGTGTCTCTACCGCGGCAGGCGCTGCTGTGCTTTGGTAGGTTCCACTGCCCTCCGCCCAGTTATCACCGGTGGCATAGTCAATGCCGATCCCCGGCTGCACATTGTAGGCAAATACACAGAAGCAGATACCCTCCCCGGCATCTTCCACGGAATAGGCTTCCATGAGGACACCGTCTGCCAGCAGGTTATCACCGTCAAATATGGGAGTGACACGGTACAGGACATGGTTCCCTGTATTTTTGACATAATCGCAGACTTTCGTCTCAAAAGGGAGCATTCCCTGCACGTTGAGATATCTGGTTCCGGTGATCAGGTTCTGTGGATTGGCATTTTCCGCTGCCAGCATATAGGCGATCAGGTGGCAACGATTGTATAGGTATTTTCCGTCCACGTTATCGTATTTCACCAGATGCCAGCCGGTAGGCTTCACGGCTCCGATCTCCCCTCTCGGTTCTGTCGGCATCAGATCCTGTCCAACGTTGGCATATGCCATGCCACAGCGCCCCAGGCTGTCCAGCTCGCTGTAGGTTTCGAAGGACTGTGTGGTCAGCTCCTCCTCTGTGAAATAAGGCTGGTTACCATTGACCTCTGTATAAGGTGTGCCGGAGTATGCCGGAATCTCCCGGAGGGAAAATGCTGATGTGCCCTCTCCTGTCGGAACGTCTGTTGCTGATGTGACCTGCTGCGATTCTTGTGTATCCGAAGCGTTTTCCTGTGGCTGTCCGGATTCGGGTTCCGATACCGCAGTCTCCAATGCTTCCAGCAATTCGGAGGGGATCGTCGCCAGCTGCTCTATCGCATAGGTATTATCCTGCGGCGTGACGGTACTTTCCGCACAGCCAGTGAATGTCAATAGCAGTGCCAGCCATAATGACAATTGTGTTATCAAACGTTTCTGAGGTCTGTTATGTTTCATTTTCATAGCTTGTCAATTACTCCCTTGTAAAACTCTTTAGAAATTATACCACATTTTTCATCTGACCTCTTCTTTTCATTGACAATTTTTTCAAAAAACAGTATGCTAAAAATATCTAAAAACACTTCAAATAATATGCCAATCATCTAAACATTTAGGCTTATTATTTGAGGTGTTTTTTTCTGCTTATTGACACACGTATTTACACGTATTATAATTTAAGAAAGGCTATCAATGAAAACAAACGAACTGCTAAAACTATTAAAGAAAAATGGTTGTTCTCTTATCCGCCACGGAAGCAATCATGATATTTGGTATAGCTCTGTGACGGGAAAACAGTTTGCTGTTCCTCGACACAAAAAGGAAATAAAAACCGGAACTGCCATTGCTATTTTGCGCGATGCCGGAATGGATTCTTAGAAAGGAGATTCTTATGTCTAAATATGTTTATCCCGCTATTTTTACTTCTGAACCAGATGGAGGTTATTCTGTATATTTTCCCGATCTGGAAGGTTGTTATACCTGCGGCGACACACTGGCTGATGCTCTGTTTATGGCTGAGGATGCCCTCGCGCTTATTCTCTATGGATATGAAAAGGACCAACGCCCCATTCCACAGCCCTCCAAAATGTCAGACATCAAAGTTACTGCGGATTCCTTTTTAAGTATGGTTGCATGCGATACCCTGGAATATCGCAAACGTTTTAATAACAAAGCTGTTAAAAAAACATTGACCATTCCCGAATGGCTGAATGAAGCTGCTGTTGCAATGAATATTAACTTTTCACAAGTATTGCAGGATGCTCTTTTGCAGCGAATCAGTCCTCAATAATGCACACACGAAAAATAAAAAGTGCCGCAAAAACGGCACTTTTCTATGGAGTTATCTGTGTCAATGTCGAACACTTTCTGTTAGACTTTTTGTCCTGGAGTTCTGTGATCTCCGTTAGCGTATCCAGTTCAATGGTTGTTCTGTCATCGCAATACCACCATGTAATAACCAAACGGTCATTATATACATATATCTTATCTATGAAGTAGTCCAGAATTTTGTTTCTGGTGTCCTCATCATCAAAGTCGGCTTTTGCATACATATCGAAATATTTCTTGATGCAGTTCTCGTCCTCTGCCAGCGCGTATTTTAATTTTCAGCTTCCATGGCTTCTTTGAGATTGGCTTTGTCTTTCTCCAGCTTCTCCAGACGGCTTGTCACGGCATCTGAAATCACACCTTTTTCAATGTCTTTAATCAAATTGGCAATTCCTTTTTCCGTCTCCTTTAGCTCATTCTCCAAGACCGCAATATAGCCATTGTCCGTATATAGCTTTTTGTAATATTCCGAAATATCTACCGCAAGACTTATGAGGTTTCACTCTCCTTTTCCTCTGAATCTCTAAGATAAAAGGCGATATAATACACCCCTTCATTGCATTGCCTGGTTACCCTCCCGCATCCTTCCAAAAGCATTGTCAAACCCAAAGCCGCTCACAGCGGTGCGAAGCAGGTTTTACTATGCTTTCGGAAGATGCGACCCTACGGGCAGCAATGCAAGGCAGGGAATCCTATTTAATAGAGGATATAAGGAAATGATAATTCCCCTGTAGAAATGATAATACTGCTAGTTCTGCTCCGGCTTGCGTAGATTCTTTATCTTCTTTTCAAAGAATCTCCAGAGTTCTTCTCCATTCTCACGTAGCTGTACATATTCCTCTGCCCATTGCAGAACCAGCTTTTCATTCTCCGCAGACTGTGTAGCTATGGGAGTTTCATAAGGCGGTATCCCGCTATCCAAAGTTTCTGCCACTCCCCACATTCTGCAAATCCGCATCGCTGTTCTGTAGATTCCTTCTTTTTGCGTGTTGCCGCTCATCCGTTTTTCTCCTTTGCATCCGTTTTTTCTGATAGTCCACGCCGCCGTCTGATTTCATAAAAAAACATACATCCGACTTGTTTCTAAAACAAACCCAGATGTATGTTTAAATTTCTTTTTGCACTTTCCCAAAGTTGAAACATACATCTGAACCTGATCTCTTCTTTTCCTGAATTATCAGTCAAAAAAAGAGACACAAGTAACTTGATGTCTCAACCTACTCAGAAATTAGCACATTTTTTCGGTTTTGTCAAGAGGATGGGCGGTTTTTGGGGGAACAGGCTTTTCTCTATGCCTGTTCACACTCAATGCGGAAAATATAGTAGCAGGCAAAATTACCGAAAATCTTCCGATCTGCTTCCAGCTTGCTGATGTCAGGCACGCTCACCCCGTTGTTCTGTAGATAACGGAAATAGATACGGACACTGTCCATGAACCGGTTGTGCTGGCTGGTGCGGTAGCTGTCATTCTCGGCTTTCTCTTCTCTGCTCATTTCACTGAACCGATACCGCATCGTTGCATACTTGTAGGCAAACTCCTTTACATCTGCATACAGTTCTGCGGCGGTCTCGTCCTTTTCCTTCTGCGCTTCCAGTACCTGATATACTTCCTCAAACTTTTCAAATTCCATGCTGCTTTCTCCTTTCGCTTTCCCTTACTTTTATCCTGTATTTTATTATGAATGTTCCGACACAGGATGTCAAACATTCTTCCAGCAACCACTCGTTGGTACAACTGTTTTTTCGAGCCTTTCTTCTCTGCTTATCTTTTTGGAAAATGATTTTATGAAAAATAAATCTGCCGTAAGGTGTAGCTTCTCTTATTTTTTAGGTCTCTTTTCAAAAGCATTTTTCATTCTTTTACATCGCAGATGTGACAGCTCTGCTTGTTTCAGGGCACCCGTAGGAACGTCCGGTGGACGTTTCAAGGGCAAGCGAAGCGCAGTAAGTAGAGCCGTCGGCTATGCCGACCGCAGCGAAGCTGCGTCAGCTCTACTTATGCCCTTTTTGCTTTCCGGAGCCTTTAGCGGAGAAAGCAATGAGATTTCTGCGAAAACCCCGTAACTATGCGGGTTTAAGCCTGTAAACGAGCCGTCAGAATATTGGCACTTTTCTGTAAACATTGTTTACAAGAAAGTTCTTTGCGCAGACCTTAGACTGCACCGTAAGGTTCTGCGCAGCTTGTCCTAAAAAAAATTCCCTTACGGGAACCTTCTAAAAATATGTGACCGCTGCCGGTCGTTCTGTGCATCGTGTCATGCCTTTTTCTTTCAAAAGTGAACCATTCTCTGTACCAGTTTCCGCCCAGATGTGGGGCAATCTTGGGCGCATATTGGTACACAAATGTAGGGAATGCCTGTTCTTTCCTTTTTGGTACAATGATTGTACCAAGTCTGGGACTGTTTCGGTACATCATTGTTCCATTTTAGGTATCTGTTTTTCTGTTCCACTTCCGGTACAGGAAATGTACCAAAATAAACCCAAAAGTGGTACATTCTCTGACCCGAAAAAGTTCAACCCAGACCTGGTACAATCCGTGGCTCATTCTGCGCCCAAAGGTGGTACATTACCTGCCTAAAAAAATGGGCGGCCTTTCGGCTGCCCGTAGATTCTCTAGTTTATTCTAAATAAAATTATATGCTTTTTTTCGTGAACGCTTTCTGAGTCTTGCCGTCACATATATGATCTGAAATTCTGCGTTCCACTTCTTGATATTTGTAGACACAAATACCGTCATCACAACGGTAAGGATTGTCATGCTAAGGCTTGTACAGAACAGACACTCCACATACTTTGCTGCCAGTACTCCCGCAAGAACCATTCTGACCGGAACGGGTACTGCAAGAAGAATCTGTAATAACGTTCTCTCCATCAGACAGAACAGGACAATCCATAAGTCTCTGATACCTGAAAGTATTCTCTTCCTCATATTTGCCACACTCCTTCCAAGCACCCTGTCGGCAGTCCGGCGGACTGCAAAAAGGAACCTGCAAAAGCAGGTTCCTTAAATGAGTGAAAAGCCTTGTCGAAGAATGGTGTTCCAGTTGCTTTTTTGATAAAGAAAACGTACAATGATTACCACCTTCTTGTCTTCGTCTATGGTATAAAACGCAAGATAATTGTTTACCCTAATAAATCGGATTCCCCACCCAGCCAAAACGGGATCATCCACCAGTTGTAGTTTTTCCGGCATCTGGGTCAGTTCACCGATTTTTTCCGTTGCAACATCCAACAGATGGTCTGCTGCCTGTGGGTTCTTCAAGACAAATTCGATGTAATCTGCTGCTTTCGCAATGTCATGCTCCGCAGTTTTGGTGATGTGTACCTGATAATTCATCTCCTGCGGCGGCTCCGAATGTCAGCCATGGCTTCTTGAAACGGTCTGGTATTGCCAGCGGCAATATCATCCATCCCTTCCTTAATCTGGCTATATAGTTCAAAGCGGCTGGTTAATTCTTCGTATGCCTCAATGCTCATTACAGCAAGGTCACCTTTTCCATTCTTCGTAATAAAAACAGGTTCCGGGTAGTTATGACAGTAGGTCGATATTTCATTATAATTGTTCCGCAAGTCAGCACTTGATTTAATGGTCGGCATAAAAGCACCTCCTTCTGTGATAGTAAAATTATACACAAATTTTGTTATGCAGTCAATGGAGTATGCTATTATTCTTTGCGGTATGCTTTTCCTTATTCCTCTGTCAACAATCCTCCCTTGCACACACGGTCTCAATGTCAGCACTCAAAATATCGAAATGGCAGTCCTCACATTGCAGTAAGATATTTTCGGGGTTATCTTCCGCACCCTCGAACGTGATTTTCACATTATGCCCCATGTGCTTCTGTAGAGCATTCCATAAGTCCATATCTCGATCCATAATTTCTTTACCATTCTGTCAAGCGACAGCCTTTCTTTTTCGTATTGCACCCGGTCTGTACAGCAGACCTTCCGTAAAATAGGAAAAGCGGACGCATCAGCGTCCGCCTTGGTACTTGCTATTTAATTTCCGAACGACACTTCCGCATCAGGGTTCTGCTCCTGCCACTTCTTCAAGCCGTCTTCCTGTGTGGGCGGGGTCATAGACCAGCCTACGTTAGAGCTGGAAGTGCTGGTGTCCTCGTCGGCAGTCTTAGGAGCTGCTGCGACGGAGTCGTCCTGTACAGGAGCGTTGATGGTTACAGAGCTGTTTACAGCGGTGTTATCCCAGGTGAATACCTGATAATGTACATGCATATTTCCCAGTGCACCGCCCATCAGTGGTACAACTCTTACAGCTACAGCACTGTAGGTGTAGTTTGGGTTCATGTAATTGTCATGGTGTCCAGGACTGTCATGCCATCCCTGATAGATTTCTTCAGCAGTTTGCTGACCTTCGGACTGGTTTTCGCTGGTGCCAGCTCTCATACCTGCATGGATGTCATTTTCATAGCACCGCTGTACGGCGATGTTGTACACATCTTCACTCCAGATGAGTGCAGGAATACCGTTTGCTACACGTTCGGCATTGACCATTGCAAATACCTGTTCTGCCATGGCTCTGTCGAAGTATTCTCCAGAGGTGTCCGTCGTACCTGTCGTAGTTGTCTGTGTAGATGCAGTATTTGCTGCAACGGTATTCACAGCAGGCTTTTCGGATACAATGTACTTGTCACTTACATAACCAGTGGTGTTATTCCAGTCAAAGCGATACCATCCAGTCTGGTCACACTTGCCTGTAACGGTGATTTCCTAGCTGGCTTTCAGGCTGCCAATCTTCTTACCATCGGTGCTGGGCAGGTCTCTGACATTTACTGCAGACTTCGCATACATGGTCTGGTTAAGTTCCGAATAAGTATACCCTGTGCTTACAGCAGTGGGTTCTACAGGTGCTGTTGTGGGTTCTACAGCGGGTGCAGGAGATTCCGCAGGAGCAGTCTCTGTGGGAGCTTCGGTCGGCTCTACGGTTGCTTCTGTGGTTGTCATTTCAGTGGATTCTACAGAAGTGGCTTCTGTAGCTGCCTCTATAGGAGTGGTCTCTGTGCTGGCAGTTTCGTTACTGGTTGTTTCCTTGCTGCCACATGCGGTCAGCATCAGTGCTGCGCAAAGGATTGCTGCTACGGCTTTCGCAGCGGGCTTGTGTGTTCTGTGTTTCATAGTTGGTTTTCCTCGCTTTCGTTGAGAGAATTTATTTCGAGCGATTAACTTTTGTTTTCATGTGATCGTTCTCTATCGTTCTTACATTATAGTCAATATATTAGGTATAGTCAAGAAATTAAGTATGATACTCTTTTTATAATATTTGATAGGAGGTTCAATCTAATAACATGATATCATACAAGCCTTTCTTTGACACCTTACTTCGTAAGAACATGACAGAATACGAGCTGATTTTTAGGCACGGTGTTTCCGCTAATACCATTCACCGCATGAAAAAGGGGGAAGCAATCACTACAAAGACACTCGATGTGCTCTGCTACATCCTCGATTGTCCTGTTTCTGACATTATCGAGCATGATAAGACGAAATAAAATCGACAGGAGCTCTAACGCCCCTGCCGATTTTTTTGTTTTAGGAAAATCGTTCGAAAACTACATCTTCATCTACAGAAATGCCATCTGCACCAATCTCATCAAATGCAAATGCCATTCTGAATGTATCCGTCAATATAGACGGTCGGTGCCATGATGCTTCCCGGAGCATATATAGAAATACCGTGAAGTAACAATCCGTTGTTCTTTCTCACCTCTGCCAGCTGTATTCTACAGTTCGGGTAGCGCCTTTCCATTTCTTCCTTTACCGCTTCTTTCATATCTACTGCTTCTGCTAACATACTTCTCTACCTCCATCTTTTTTCCTGCTTTCCTCACGCTTCACGTAAAGTTCTGCGTGCTTTTCCCTGAAACTGTAATACTCATTTCCTGCTACAATAATGTGGTCGAATAATTTAATCCCCATAATTTCGCAGGCTCGCATCAACCCCTGTGTCACATCAATGTCCTGCGTCGATGGGTTCGCCGTACTACCCAACCCGGGGTGATTATGTGCCAGAATGATTCCGGCTGCATTGGTCAGAAACGCTCTTTGCATAATTTCCCGGATTCCCACAGTTGCCGAATCAATTACTCCGTGGCTGACTTCTGCGTAAGCTATCACATGAAGACTTGCAGATAAGAACATCACATACAGTTTTTCTTCCGAAAAGTCTTTCATGTGAAAAACATTGTTCAGCACATTTACAACCTTCTCCGGGGAATTTACTTTCAGCTGTTGCTCTCCAACATATTCCCCTCTGTATTCTGCTACCGTCTCGCTGACCAAGTACGCCAGCTTTCTTTCGTCCAGTCTCACATCTACAACATCTATATTCATTGCCGTTACCTCCTTCATGGGCTCTCCCGGCATTGCAAAATCACCACCACCCGTCTAACGGGTGGTTTGCTCTGAGGCTATAAGCCTCTGT